>Ga0075030_100000216_pt1 | contig 47644 bp, 38 predicted proteins | sample LitLauG_LLR_2012_FD_71393 | JGI IMG/M metagenome (GOLD analysis project Ga0075030, IMG submission 71393) | Freshwater sediment microbial communities from Pennsylvania, USA - Little Laurel Run_MetaG_LLR_2012 | ecosystem: Environmental > Aquatic > Freshwater > Creek > Sediment | place: USA... | reverse complement strand
GCGTAATCTTCGTGACGTCCGATATCGAGCCAGTATTCCATGATCGGAAAGCTGACAACGACTCTTCCGGCCTCGATCAGTTTTTGTATCAGTTCCGTCATATCGAAACGCTGCCCAGAGGGAATGAAATCACAGGCCTCAGGTTCCAGGAGGTAAGCGCCCGCGTTAATGAAGAAATTGAACGAAGGCTTTTCGCGGATCTGGCTGACGTGCACTTCGTTCAATTCGACGACGCCGAAAGGTACTTCGACGTCATACTTGCGCACCCCTACGGTAAGCAAGGCATGGTGCTTGCGATGAAAGTTGAGCATTTCCTGAAACGGAACGCCGGTGAGGATGTCCCCGTTGATGACCAGGAGAGGATGGTCGGTTCGCTCCATCAGCTTTATCCCGCCGGCCGTACCGAGGGGATAATCTTCCTTGAGGTAATTCAGCCGTACGCCAAAAGCGCTGCCATCACCAAAGTGCTGAATGATGCTTCCCGGAAGATAGTGGGTTGTCAAATTAATGTCGCGAATTCCCGAGCGACGCAACTGCTGAATAGTACGCTCGAGAATGGGTTTGTCGCCGATCGGCAACATCGGCTTGGGCAGTTGCTCGGTGAGGGGGAGCAACCGCTTTCCATACCCGCCGGCCATGATGACAGCGGAGAGGACCGTCCCCTGGCTGGGCGCAAGGTTTCTCCGGAGCAAGAACCTGGTCACACGGCCTGCAGCATCCACCACCGGAAGATGGTTGATGTCATTCTTCACCATCAAGTCTAGCGCTTCCGATTCACGGGTCGAACTGTTGACGGTCAGCGGCTCGAGACTCGCGATATCCTTGCAGGGAGTCCCCAAAGACACGCTCCGCAGAATCGCGCGGCGAATATCACCGTCGGTCAGCAGACCAAAGAGCACCCGGTCAGCGTTACATAGAACCAACGCACCAGTCCCGGCCTTATCGAGTTGGGCGATGGCTTCCGCGATGGAAGCAGAGGGGAGGAGCGTCACCGACTCCAACAACTCGGATGCGTCTGCCTCAATTTCACCCTGTACGACAAGATCGCGACGAAGCAATAAATCCTGTAATACGCCGTGTTCATCAACGATCGGTAGATGATCGATATCATGGTGGTTCATTAAACGAAGAGCTTGCAATCGCGTGGTGGATGGAGACGCAATGATTGGATTTTTCGTGGCGATGACCACACACGGAGCGCTCAGGGGTTTCGCTTTTATAACTGCGCGGCGCAGGTCGCCGTCCGTCAGTATGCCGCAAAGTTTGTATCCGTCCGAACAGACAGCCAAGGCGCCAATCCCGGCGGCATCCAAATGGGCGATGGCCTCGGAAATTGTCACTTCGGCTGAAACGACAAAGTTCGAAAACTGTTCGTGGCTAACTGTCTTTTGCATGGGGAGGCATCTTCGAAGCAGCGAGGACCTTCCTGACCAGAGGCGCTATTTAAGGCATTCGTTGATCTAAATGGGAGACTCAGCCCTTCGGGTCTCAGATGGCCGTCCACCCACCGTCCACAACCAGGTTGTGGCCAGTCACATAGGCGGAGGCGTCGGAGGCCAGGAAGACCGCAGCGCCTGCGATATCATCCGGCCTGGCCATCCTTCCGACAAGTGTCTTGAGAACGTATCTTTCGACGAACGAAGCGTCCTGGTTGTTCTCCACACCGCCCGGAGAGATGCAGTTGAACCGAATGCCGTCTTTGGCATAGTAGGACGCAAGGTAGCGCGTGAAATTGATGATGCCGCCCTTGATCGCCGCATAAGCTGCGGGCATAGTGAGCGCAGTGCCTTCGTAAATTGAAAAATCGGGGCCGACGATTCCATAGGTGGAACCCAGGTTGATAATTGATCCGCGCTTTCTGGGTCGCATTGCCTCAGCTGCTTCCCGACTGCACAAGCAGTAGCTCGTCATTTGACCATCGACAGCGGCGCGCCACGAGTCAGCCGACACTTTCTCAAAGGGCAGACCCCAATCCTTGGACTTGGGATAGGCGCTGTTCACCCACACATCGAGGGAGCCGACCTGCGACAACACTTTGTTTATGGCAGAGGAGATGGAGTCCACATCCGAAATGTCCATAGCAAGCGCCGAACACCGCAGCCCTTTGGCCGATAATTCTTCGGCCCGCTTCGCGGCCGTTTCCTCATTGATGTCAGCGATGAAGGTGTGCGCGCCAAAGGTCGCGAGACCCTGCGCCATTGCATAACCGATCAAACCAGCCCCGCCAGTCACAACAGCAACGCGGCCATCCAAATTGAACATTTCCTTCACGTTGAAGCGACCTTTCGTTAGGTTAAAGCGGGCGAGCCGCCAGGATTACGCGGGTTACCGCAATACCTTGCGCGTTACTTTTCCGCCCTCGGGATTGAGAACAGAAACGGTGGTGGTCCCATAAGCATTGTTTGCGGCCGCGCCCACTGCCGACAGCGCCTGCAGCGGAAAAGTGTCATCATTCAAGACGTACTGCCAATGGTGGAAGGGTTCCTCGACATCGAAATTGTCGTAGTGATACGTGCCAGCGGTTGTTCGCATAGCAAGCCATGGTTGAGGACCGAAGGATGGCGTCTTGGTCCGGACCTCGAGCAAATGCTCCCGATCGCTAATTTTTCGAACCGCCATATCCAATTCGCATGGAGGTTGTGGGTTGAGCCGGAGTGCTCCGCGCATTGCTTCGATCGCTTCCGCGAACTTGAACTTAACGTCCGGATAATCGGGCACCACTGCCGCCAATAGTTCCCGGACGTGCTCCACATCCGGCCGAATATCTCGGAAGTCATGATTGGTGAACGAGAGAACCGCAGGTTTTCCAGATCGAGCTTCGTCAAAGGCTTGGCGAACATCCCTTTCTTCCAGCAGCCGGAAGCGCGTGCCCACATTGAGGCACCGACCAATCCAGCGGCGGCAAGCGCCCGGGGTCTGGTAGTCGTCTGGAGCTGGGTGATATGGTGCCCAGCTTTGGGGAGCCCGACGCCAATCGCCCAATCGTCCGCCATCAACATTGAATTGGGCACGGTCAGCGTCGTTTGGGGCCGCAGACTGGTTTGAATAATCAAACGGCACAAACTGCTCCAAAAACCAATGGCTATCAGGACGAATAACATGAAATCCAGGCCGATTAGCCGCCGGGAACCACTGGCGGTCAATAATTCGGCGCGTAATTACTTGGGATAATGCATTCGATGAGGCCCACCAATGTGTAGCGCAGCGGTGAGCTTCCCCGCGTGGTGGATGGGGATGGAAATGGAAATGGATTCCGTCTTGAGGAGATCCTGTTTGACGAAGGATCGATTGGTAATGGTCGAACACATTGTGATAACCAACGTCTCGGCGTCGCGGATTGATATCGTAGTCGACGTGGTCGACGCAGAACCAGTTGTAGATCCAGCCGCCTCCGAAGGAATCGCGCATGCGAGTTCGAAACGACTCGGACATCGCATCACTCAACATCAGGTCGATTTTGTCCCAAGTATCATTGTAGGCTAGCAGTTGGGGCGCTGCCATCTTCTGTATGGCTGCCTCGGCCCCTCCACAATCGACCTTGCCTTCCTGGAGTTGTCGCAACAGTTTGACGCTGGGTTCGAAATCGAGGTGAAAGATCTCGCGAATACGCTCGAAAGTGGCTTCGATCGATTCGTGTAACGGTCCTTCCGTATCAAGGCAATGGACGATGTAAACGGTGTTAGACATTTGGCTCACTGGTTTATCGAGGATTTTGCGGAAGATTTCTGTCAATGGTTTTTGCCGGCACTCCCGCCGTCGTGACGCCGGGGGCCACATCTTTAATTACGACCGCTCCCGCACCAACGACACTGCCGGCGCCAACGGACACTCCTTGAATGATACGTGCTCCTGTGCCGATATGCGCTCCCGAGTCGACACGAACGCCGCCGGAAAGAACTGCCCCTGGCGCAATGTGCGCGTGGGCGCCCACGATGCAATCGTGGTCAATGATGGCACCGGTATTGATGATGGCATTGGACTCAACGCGGCTTCCGGGCTGAAGAATAGCCCCTGCCATAATTTGGACCCCATTTTCAATTTCCACTTCGGGAGCGACGATCGCCGAGGGATGTATCACGGTCGCAAAGCAATATCCTTCATGGGTGAAGCGATCGTAAATTTCCTGGCGTTTTACAGTAGAACCAGTGGAGCCCACACCATTCACCAACCGCACGTTTTCAGGTGCATGCTGCAATACTGTAGCATCGCTGCCTAGATAGTTGATTCCCAGCAAAGGAGAAGCTATGGGGTCCAATTCGACGAATCCAAGGATGTTTCTGCGGCATAGCAGAAGCGTACTGATCAGGACCTTAGCGTGTCCGCCTCCCCCGATGACGATCACTGGCAGTTCCAAAGTGTCCGTCCGTCGATCACTGCAAGTGGCTCCAGTTGAGGACCTGGTCGGCATTCACGTCGGATGCAAGCCGGCGGCCTAGCACATAGGCGATTTCGTCCGGACGAATTCCGGTGCCGGGCCGCTTCGCGTCCAGGTCCGATTCGGTAAGCACATGCCCATGCTGCAATGGCCGAGTGGTTACCAGGCTTCGGCGAAATTTTTTCCGCTTCTCGATCTCCGCCGGACTTACCGTCCGTTCGCTGTCTCCAAGGGCTGTAACGATGTTTTGCCCCTCTTGAACAATGGTTTTCAGTTGTTCAGGATTGGCGGAGATCGCGTGATCCCACCCTTCCATGTCCTGGTCGAGAGTGAAATGTTTCTCGATCATGCATGCACCAAGTGCGATGGCAGCCAGCGGAATCGCAGTTCCCAATGTGTGATCGCTAAAGCCTACAGGTACATTGAAGGCTTCTTGCAAGGTAGCCATGTTGCGGAGATGAATAGTGTCATATTCCGGAGGATAGATAGACACACAATGCAACAGAACAATCTGCTCATTGCCTTCAGCACGCACTGTCTCGACGGCTCGATCAATTTCGGCCAACGTTGACATGCCGGTGGAAATAACAACCGGGCGCTGTTTGCGCGCGACATGCTTTAAGAGGGAGAGATAATTGATGTCCATCGAAGCGACCTTAAAGAACGGTACATCAAGCTTCTCAAGCAGGTCTGCTTCCTCGAGAGCGAACGGTGTCGAGCAGAACGCAACGCCACGAGACTTGCAATGGACGGCGGCTTCGACATGTTGCTCCGAGGTGAACTGATAAGCGGTTACCATTTCGCGCAACGACCCGAAGTGCTTCTTCTTATCGGAATAGGTGGTATTGCGAGAATACTCTTCTTCTGCGATGAGCGATTTGTCCGTCCAGGATTGAAACTTCACGGCTTGCGCGCCCGACTCTGCGGCTGAATCAATCAAGCGACGACAGAGGTCCATGTCGCCATTATGATTTGAGCCGATTTCAGCAACAATATAAGGTGGGCACCCCGGTCCAATCGCAACGCCGTTAATTTTCAGTGGCTTCACGTGAAACTCCATTATGGTCTTTCCACATCCACCGCAAAGCAGGTTGCGCGACATCCCACCACCAGACTACTTCGGGTTCCAAGCTATTGAGGTTGCAAACGTAGTTCGCAAGCTTATCCGGCTCCGAAACCACGTGCTCGGAAAAAAGCCGAACATCTGTGGCAGCCTCTTGTACTTCCGTCCAGCGATCGGGCAACACGTTTTCCATTGGTGAGGACTGAAGCAGGCGATAGTGCTCCAACACTCTTTTTGTGTCTCGAGTTACCCAGTTTGAGTCAATAGGAAAGCGAATTGGAGCCATGTTTGCGCCGTGCTGCCGATATTCCATTCGTACTACTGGGTCGAACGCCAGCTTCGCTCCCATCAACCAAGCCTTGGTAGCTAGAAACCAGTCAACCAAGGCGACATCCTCAGGAACCGGCAAACACCGCCGCAGCAACTCCGACCGATAAGCCGAATTGGAAAAGCCAAACACATTATTCCGCGGCAAAATGTTGTCCGGATTGGCTCGTCCGGTAAGCGTAAGAGTCGTCCCCAAATCCTGCCGATGTTCATCAACGAGTTGCAAAGCGCATGCGGCGAGTTCTGAGGTTTGCAAGGTATCCCGCGCCGCCGCAACTCGGCTCGGGTGCAGGATATCATCACTATCCACCAAAACCACGGCATCGAAATTTTCTACAATTTGTCCCAGCGAGCGTTGTCGGATTCGCGCCGGAGTGTTGCCCGGTTCCGATGGTACCCAGACCGCCTCCAAATGTGTGCCGATCGCTGCCTCGACTACGCTTGCCTCGATCCCATCTAGACCTATCCAGAGTTCAAAGTCCCGATCTGTCTGGGCCCGTACAGAGCGATACCAGTCCGGCAGGTACGCCTCGACGCCTGCATAAATTGTTGTGTAAACCGCTATTCTCAGCATTGTGCTAGACATGCTTAGGTCGTCGAAACCGGAGCGCTCAAGGAGACCGTCGCTGTGGTGCCGTCCGGCAGCTGCCACTCATAGGGCACAACAACTGCTGTCGAACGCTGGGCGTATTGCAGGAAATCTCCTCTATATCCGTATTCCGCTAGATCCCCTACGACATTGAACGAAGCCACATCCTGATATGGGATGATCACCTCACTTGGATCAGCTCCCCGCACAATCATCCTCACCGTATAGCTCTGAGGCAACAACGGAATGGAGCGGAAGCAGCACGAAATCTTACCTGTACCTTCCAACGAACTTGGTCTATGTCCATCGAGAAGCATGTTTGCGGTGAAGCAAGATCCACCAACTCCGATGATTCCTAATGCGATGATCGGTCTTGCAATCCTCTTCTGCGCTTCATAGGAGATCTCTACGGTAAGATCTTCGCCCGGCTGGAGCTGTCGAACCTCCTCACCGCGGTGATTTCTCAATGCCACTTTCAAAATCTTCAGGCCATAGGCTGGATTTGCCAGGGACAAAGCGGCCTCATTACCGATGCTTTCAAAGTACGCATCGGTGACCTCTTCCACCGGCCCGTCCCGATGGAGCTGGCCGTCCTTTAGCCAAATTCCTCTCTGACAAAAGCTCCGGACTGCATCCATGTTGTGGCTCACAAACAGGACTGTTCGCCCACTCTGAGAGAGATTCTCCATTTTGCCGAGACATTTTTTCTGAAAAGCAGCATCGCCGACCGCGAGCACTTCATCGACGATAAGAATTTCGGGCTCAAGATGAGCTGCCACCGCGAATGCCAAACGGACACTCATCCCTGACGAATAGCGCTTCACGGGTGTATCGAGAAACTCTTCTACTCCCGAAAACTCAACGATCTCGTCAAATTTACGGATGATCTCAGAACGGGTCATCCCCAGGATGGCTCCATTGAGAAAGATGTTCTCCCTTCCGGTTAGCTCTTGATGAAATCCAGTACCGACCTCGAGGAGACTTGCCGTCCGACCGGTGATACACACTCGGCCTGTGGTGGGACAGGTAATCCGGCTCAGGATTTTTAGAATGGTGCTCTTCCCTGCACCATTGCGACCGATGATGCCGACCACCTCACCCTGTTGGATGTTGAGAGAAACATCCTTCAGTGCCCAAAAATCTACCTGCTGCGATTTTCTTTGCCGGGCCGACCGAAACCAGGCGAGCGGCTCCCGGATAGCACTCTCTACAACATGACGCAAACCGTCTCGGTTGCCCGGTCGATGGTCAATCGTATACCGTTTGCTGAGATTCTCGATGCTGACGACAGTGGATGACATAGGACGAATTGTTGGCGGAGCTGCAGCTTCGCTTAGATCACATCAGCAAAGGTTTGCTCGGTCCTTCGGAAATACCAGATACCCGACGCAATAAGGGCAACCACATTAACTACGGCCATTACGAGTCCCGGCCAGTAATTGTTCTGTGTGTGCAGAAGACACCAACGAAAACCATCAATAATCCCTACCATCGGATTCAGGGAATAAAGGAGACGAAAACGCTCTGGAACAACACTGCTTTGAAAACCGACTGGCGAGATATAAAGGCCAAACTGGACGATGTACGACACGATAAAACGGAAATCACGATACTCGACCATGAGCGCGGCGATCCACAAACTGACTCCGAAGGAGGCACCGAATGCCAGCAGCACAAAAAATGGCAGAAACAAGCCGGCGGCAGGAGGCAAGTATCGGTACCAGATCATCAGAATCATGAGGAATGCGCCGGAAATCAGGAAATCCACAAAACTCGTAACGACGCTGCTGACAATGATGATGAGCCGAGGAAAATATACTTTAGAGATCAGATTGGAATTTGTTACAAGACTACTCCCACTTTCGGAAATCGCGGTAGAAAAGAACCCCCAGGGCAGCATGCCGCAAAAAACAAGCAGCGGATACGGCGCTCCTCCAGAAGGCATTTTGCCGAGCTTTCCAAATACGACCGTAAGCACAATCATGGTCAGAACAGGCCTGATGAGCGACCAACTCACTCCTACAACGGTTTGCTTGTAGCGCACGAGAAGATCGCGCCAAGCTAAAAAGTAGAACAGTTCTCTGTAGTGCCATAGATCGCGCCAATACTGTTGCTCGAATTGGCCAGCCTCGATAACTAAGGGACGGCTGAGCGAAGCACTAGCAGGAAGGGGATGAGTTGCAGTATCGCTATGCAAGACGTTCAGACCTTTTCTCGGATTGAATTGGAGAGGCTTTTTCTGTGTGACGTCGTCCCAAATCTCGAGCTAGAGTTGCGTTCCCTATGTGGGCCGACTCGAGCAGACGACAAGAACTGCACTTTGAAGCGGAATGAAGAGGCTTACTGAACCAGCGACAGTGAGCGATTAGAGCAAGCTACCGCCGTACAGGCTACAGGCGTGGCCGTTAACTAGATATTCTATCAGCAAGATACATGCCACTTAGGGTCAAATGGCACGCCCTTATCCTGCTCATTATACGTGCCTTAGTGGAATCGACAGACATGCCAGCCTGGAGCTGAAGGGTTCCATGCCCACGAAGGCGCTTCGCCGGGGAAAATACTTTCCATCGGTAGTCGCGCGGCAGTCGATGAAGGAAGGAGGTTCTGGCGGGGTCAAGACTCCCTGGGAAGAGGCCGCGAATTGACGATTGCGGGGCTACAAATAATGGGATCCCTGAAACTCAAGCAAGTTCATACCTTATCTGCCCGCCATCGAGCACTGCGTACGCCACCCGGGCTCGCGCACTTTCCGGCCCCACAATCTCCCAGGAAGATCCCTTGGGAACCAATTGCATTTCACTCCTTGCTCTCCACCATAGATCGACGTCGCCAGGGAGCGCGTGCCATATTCTTGCTTTGTCAATCAGCTCGCGCAGGTAGGTAAACAGCGTTTCACAGCCCTTGCGAACTTTCGAGCCAATCATGTAGTCGGGGTGAACGATGAAACTCATCAGGCCGCTTCCTTCCCGGAGGAGCGCCAATTGGCGTCGCCAAAGTTCTAGAGAAGTATCATTCAGGATGTGGAAAACCGAATAGTCTTGCGCGGCCGTCACGGGCAGTTCGAGAATTCGGCCGACAAAATATGGCATGACAGTGCAACACCCACCTCGCATGGGTTCCAGATGGGCCACGTTCGGGACGGACATGTCATACGAAAATTCAAAAACGTCGTACCACTCCAGATTCCGGTACATCGCTCCGGCCCGGAATCCGCGGGCTTGATACTCCCGCACATATGAATTGATTTTTGCAGCGCGTCGAAGAAATTCGGAACGGTCGCGATACAGATTTCCATCATGATTCAAGTCATGGACATTCAATTCAAAACCGCGAGTCGTTATTTCGTTCAAATAGCTTTTGGGAACTGCGTAACGCATTTCGGGTATTACTTGAAAGGATGCCTTGATCCCAAAAGAATCATCAATATCCATCAGCTGGGACGAGAAGTTGCGGCCAGCAGAAGTCTCCACATCATGAGTCATGATGAGGCAATTTGGTGCTCCATCGGGCCAAAACCAGATGAACGGAAGCTTCTGGAGACCTCCAACCTGCATCAGCAAGCGCAGGTATGACTCGTGCAGACGGTCAACGGTAAAGTCGACCGGCCAGGAGGGAAACTGAAGTCTCTCCAAATCGTGAAAATATGCACGCTGTAACTGTCTGCGGAGGCTGGGCGGCAGGCACCTTCTGAAGAAATAGTAAAACCTGTGGACGAACTCGCTTCCCACCAGGGCTTGACGAGCCGACGGGAGTGCCGAAGTGTAGCGCTCCATTCGCAGATTATCGATGACTTCAGCAAAGTCAAAAGGGAATTGCAAAGCGGAGCCTTCCCTGCGGACGTGCAGGTCTGCACGACAATTCGCCGATTCCGCCGGAGAAGACACCACACCAGCGCGGCAACTCCCGTAGCAGACATTGCCATCTCCAAACTGAAAGAAGCCGACAGTCCCGGAGTTATCGACGGGCGTCGACTTAATGCAAGGTAGAAAATGGGCCGGGAACTTGTAGTAATCCACAAGGGCTTGCGTCACGTGCAGTATTCGCTTCTTTCTTCTGTGGAGGATTTGAACTTCACTGATGACGCACTGAAACCCAAGACATTTCTAAGTACTTCATCCAATGTGCCTGTAAATCAGCTTGCCAACTGCTCTCAGAATGCCGGTTGGCATCCGGGAGAATACTTTTTGAGCCCCAGAAAGCTTCCAATTGCTATGCAAACCGAGAGCAGAACTAGCAGGAAACCTCCAGTAGATCAAGGGCAGCGGCTGAGCAACCCAATGGTTCTTGAATGTCAAAAGCCCTTGATTGTTCTCCTCAGTACGACCGAGATCGAATTTCGAAAAGCCCCGCACTTTTGCATCCGCGATCGCGCGCCAAAGCAGCCACGGTGTTGCTCCGAATTGATTAAACTTTTCGTCGGAGCATCCGTTTTTGTAAACGACGGTATCCCTAAATTGAAAGGTTAAAATGGCTGAGATTGGCCTAGTGGAACGGTAGGCAATTCGAAATTCAACCTTGTTTTGCTCATCATCTATGAGATTTTTGAACCAAGAATATGGAGTGGCGGGCAAGCAGTGCCGGGAACGCGTGAGCAAAAAAAGGGTGTAGAAATCGTGCAGTAAATCAAGCGACCTTCCACACTTCTCGGTCAATTCCGCGCGCTCTGCTCGGCGAATGCGGCGCTGAATCGAATCTTTGTCAAAGCTCCGGAACAACTGCTCGCGATCCGGGCTTAAATCCAAGATATGCAGAAAGTGCCGATCGGCATGGACCAGACCGGCTGACTGGGCCGGCACAGCAAATTGGGCACAGATGGGGCGGACTTCAAGATACTTGCCTTTTTCCCGGTTCAGCTCGACCTGCACACAGCGGATCAAGCTGCCAAATTCCTCGGTCGAATCACAAAGTGGTTCGCAGTGATCCGAGAAGGGCAACGATACGAGCCGTTTGCCGGTCAGCCGGCTCCTGACCCAGCAAAAAACGATGCCGTTCGTGAGTTCATCGGAAGGCTCAGAGGTGGTGAAGGCAATTGGTTGATAACCATAAGTTCTTTGAAGCGCCTTCAGCCAAGGCAAGCTATGAAACAAAGAACCACGCGGGTGCTGCCCGACGAAGCGACTCCATCTCGGGTCCATCAAAGGATCGAGCTGGTAGACATTCAATTTGGACAAAGCGAACTCATGGTTGGAGGGCACAGACGAAAATCGCGGAATAAGATTAGGCAGGTCGAAGGGCTTTGACCAGATCCCTAAGAGAAGCAATCTCGTCGCGCACTGAGGGAATCAGCGCAGAAATAGAGTATCCAATGACGAAACCTAGCAAGGCCGTCCCGAGCTGAAATAGGATCGCACGAGGATGAAGCACCTGCAGGAGCAGGCTGGATATGAGAACGCCAAGGAGAGACAAAGCAACTGGATAGCAAAGAGCTCTTGCCACGCGTGCCAAGGTTAATTCTGTGCCGCGAAATGCGAATTGTAGAATCCATGGAAGCATAAGGAGCAGAGCCAAGGAACCGCTGAGAGCAACGCCCTTAATCCCAAATGGCAGTCCGACCGCAAAGCTGCACAAGACGATTGGAGAAATCACCACTAATAGCTTTAGCAGCCGCGCCGATTCGCCGCGGCTGACGAACAACCACACAGTAGACTCCAGTAGCAGTTGCCCCAGAGCCGAAATCACCAGGATCTGGAAGACCGGTGCGGCCTCCGCCCATTTTTGCCCCAGTACCAGTACGATTACCGGCATTGCAGCAACGTAAAGAAATCCGAAAAGAGGGGCGGTGACCCAGAGAATCAAACCGACGGCACGCAGGTAATATCTCGCAAAGCGCTCCGGATCGTCCTGCAAGCGGCTAAACACGGGAACCGTGACATTTCCGGCAGGTATGCTGAGCTGACGTACGGGCAACATCAGCAGATTGTAGGCCCGCGAGTATAAGCCTAGCGGACTTGCCCCCCAATATCGCCCGATCAGGATGCTGTCAAAGCTCCGGTTGACATTGAAGATCAGATAGGACAAAGAAACGTTGCCTCCGAACGCGATCATAGACTTCACTTCCTTGTCGCGATGGGGGAGCCCCGGTCGCCAGCGAACAAGAAGCCAAGAAATGGTCATCTGGGAAAAGTTCAATGTCCAAGGAAGGGCTACGAGAGCCCAATAGCCCGCTCCACGCCACGCCAGCCCGATCGCAATTGGAACTGCGATAACGTATGCGGCGATGTCGCGAAACGCCAGCGCAGCGAAACGCATTTGACGTTTCAACAAAGCATTCGCTTGAACTCGTAATCCACCAAACAGAAACGTCACGGACAACGTCAGAGTAATGACCAACAGGCGTGGTTCACGATAGAAAGCTGCCAGAACCGGACCAAGAGCCGCAGTGATGATTGTTAGTCCCAACCCAATTGCCACGTTTATCCAAAAGAGGGTGCTGACTTGCTCGTGAGTTATTTCTTTGCGCTGTATGGTCGCTTCAGAGAGACCAAAATCCGCAAATGCGGAGGCGAGTCCGGTGACAGCAGTCACCATCGCCACGATTCCGAAGTCAATAGGGGTCAACAACCGGGCTAGCACGACGGTTGCAGCGGACTGCAAGATGAACTGGGCTCCCTGGGACGTTACTGTTACTAAACCACCGCGAACCGAACGGCCTTTCAGATCGGAATGCAGATTATCGGTATTGGTTATTTCTGAGATTCTCTGTTGGCCGGCCATTTTGGGTCCCTAAGAAGTAGAAAAACTCTTGAAATGCCCGGCGAAAATGAAGTAGTCGAAACAAAGCGGAAAGATTTTCATACCCTTGTCTATTATGTGGAGGCTTGCGATGATTCACGATTCGATGCTTCCCCGCTTCGAGGAAGCTGAAGCAAATCGGAATAAACTTTGATCGTCAATGTACCTACGACATCCCACGAGTGTTCCTGCGTGACGCGATCCCGTATTCGCTGCCGCCGGCTTTCTAGATTCTGGAATAGCTCACTTGCGAAATATGTCTCGATGGCCTTGGCCAAACTATCGGCATTCTGCGATTCGAAAACAAATCCGTTTTCACCCTCAATAATTTCGTCTTTCAAACTTCCAACGTCCGCAGCGAGAACCGGTAGGCCAAACGTGTGGCCCAAGAAGAGGACACCACTTTGGTAAATGTATGTGTACGGAAGAACGAGTACATCCGCGGCCTTAAAATAGAGCTCCGTCTGGTCCTCTGGAATGTACTCCGAGCGAAGAATCACGCGTCCCTTAAGAATCTCTTCCTGGGCCTCTCCCTGGATTTTGCGCCAATATTCTTCGCTACCATCCGGACGCCCCGCAATGACCAAGCGATAATCGCCGCACCGGGCGGAAACTTGGCGTAAGGCGGAAATGAGATATTCGACTCCCTTGTACGGAGTGATTCTCCCAAAGAAAAGAATGACTTTTTCGCCATCCTTAATGCCGAGACGTTGTCTTGCTTCCGTCGTCGTGAGGCTGGTATTTGGAGCAAAATTGTTAATCCCGAAAGGGATAACCGTGGTCTTCGCCTCCGGCACGCCAAAATCCTTCATTAATTCCTGCTTCGCCCTAGCTGTGTGAACGAAGATGTGGTCTACAAGCCGATATTGGATACGCAGCGTTGCGCGATTGAGCAGGGTATTTTCAGAATCTCGCTTGCCTTTGTTGACATTGTGGGCTGTAAAGACAACCTTCTTGCCCAAGAACTTGTAGTAAAGAATCAGCAGCGTTCGATCAAAAGTTTCAAACTTATTGTTCCACAGAATGTGAAAGATTCTCGGGCTTGCTTTTGCGGCGTACTGAATCAATTTGGAGTAATATTTGATAATCCTCGAAACTTTGACCGATAGTCTGGCACCGGAGTTGAGGTCCCCTCTTAGATTATAGAATGTCAGACCTGTCTGGTTGTTGAACTCAGCAGAATCAAGGTCATCGCTTCCAATCAGATCTAGAGTCGCCGCCTTTGCAAGAAGTTCATTCAGCAGACCAAACACATATGGCCTGTCACTACCGCCTGTGAGTAAGGTAACCGAGACTTTATTCGACATATCGAAGTGTAACCTGCAGGCCGGTCTTTCGAGGCGTTGAGATTTGCCATCCGCTTGAAAATCGTTACGTCAGGTCCGGTCTAGCCTCTCCTCCACCAGTTCACAAATCGTGTGGCCAATCATGATATGCATTTCCTGGATTCGCGGGGTCGACTTAGACGGGACGCAGATACAAATCTGGCACGCCGCGCGCATCTGTCCCCCGGATTCACCTGTAAGGCCGATCACTCTGACCTCCGCTCCCCGAGCCGCTTCAATCGCGCGCAGAATATTCGCGCTGTTACCGCTTGTTGATATCGCGAGGAACACGTCGCCTGGCCGGGCATGCGCAGCAAGTTCCCGAGCAAATACTCGATCAAATCCGTAATCATTGCCAATTGCGGTGAGCGCCGAGCTATTCCCATGAAGAGCCATGGCCCGGATCGGTTTCCGCTCGCGCAGGAAGCGCCCGGTGAGTTCTGCGGCAATGTGCTGCGCATCGGCCGCCGATCCGCCGTTCCCTGCGACAAACAACTGCCCTCCCGCGGCTAGGGAAGAGCAGATGCAATCAACTGCCTCTGAAACTTCCGGGGCGAGCTTAGAGATAACCTTACAAAGGCTCTCGTGTTCGTTCCAAATCGCAATGATCCGATCAGTTTGTTTGGTCGCGCTATTCACATTCACTCCTCGCCATTCCTCAATTTCGGTGTTCACCAAATTGTTGCCAGTTCAGTGCATTCCGAAGCGCCTCTGCAACCGATATATCAACTTTTCACCCTGCAGAATCATTGCTGATTTCAACTGTGGCAAGATCCGCTGAGCGCGCTTTGAGGCTTTCCAGCCGAATATGGGTATCATCCAATTATATTGCCAACGTAAACGAGGCTCTTCCAGGTGGCCGTCGAGTTCTGCGGCCAAAGATTGAAGTTCGGCGACAATATCGGGCCTTTCCGGATAAAACGTGTCCAACCAAGTCTGCAAGTAAGTGAGGCAGGCTGTTCGAACCCGCTCGCTCTGTTCGAGCGAGCGAAGATACTGAGTATGCAGTTTCATCGAAGTCAGCATTGAATTTTTCTTGTCATCTGCATCGCCTATGTAACTGACTCGGTTCAAGGACGGCGTTCTTCTGTAGAAGACCTTTGCTTCGGGTACGAATCGGACTCCATTGGAGACTAGCAGCGCACGAGCAAAATATTCCCCGTCATCATCACTCTGAAGACGCGTGTCCCAAGGACCGATCGCGTCGCTAATTTCCCGGCTCGTGAGCCACGTCGAAGTTTGCATGTGCAAATTCTCACTCATTTTTCGAACGAACCATTCTACGGGCATTAGGTCTTGCCACAAAGAACTCGGCACGAAGCGCGCACGATCCGTCCGGCAGTTAAAGAAAGCCCAGGACGAGGAGAGAAGTTTCCATTTCCCATCCTCCTCCCGCAATGCCTCAAGCTGGCATTGGATCTTATTTGGCGACAGGAGATCATCGGCATCCAGCCATTGAATATAATCCCCATGACTGAGCTTCATGGCGTGGTTCCGGGCTGCTGAGGAACCATGGTTGGCCGTACGAAAAACCATAACCTCACTCGATGCAAAAGATTGCGCAATTTCGTAAGTCTTGTCACTCGAGCCATCGTCGACGACAATAATTTCCTTGTTCGGCCAGGTTTGCGAAATGGCAGACTGCAGAGATTCGGAAATCCATTTCTCTGCGTTATAAGCAGGGATTAAAATTGAAACCAGAGGCCTCATGCTCAAACACACTCCTAAGGAGGATAAACCTCAAATGCCGCTTTAAGTCTGTTGGGGAAGAGACTCATTAGACATGATTGCTCTCCCAATCTGCTTTGCAAGCCGTGCGAGATCAGAGAAAACCGCTATGGGAAAGCCAACGATTGGGGGGTACTCCATGCCAAGCACTCTCAGGATCGCGCTCAGAGTGTAGTGTGGTTCCATCCATTCTACGTCGCAATCTAATTCCTGCCTGTACTGCCGAGCTGAGACTGTGTAAGGGGAGAGGTCCAAATAGACCTTTTTGATGTATCCCGTTAAACCGTTGCTGGATTCCAACCGCCATCGTTCGGACCATGGCTTGCCACCAAACGAGTGCACAAATGTTGGGCCGCCGATGAATACGTGCCTCATCCGTTCAGCAACGGAGTAGCCATATACCCCATTAAACTGGAGAATATCTTTCCCTCTTCGAAGTATGTGAATTGGAACTGCTGCGAACTCGTTTGAAGCCAGCAGCGCGGTCAGCACGTCTTGGTCTCCTCGCATGTGAGGAGATCTTCGATGCCACGCGGTCCTCTGAGAGTCCTGATATATGGGTAATTGCAGCTGTTCCCACCAGCGCTCCATTAAATGCTGGTGAGACCGGGTGGCACGCAGAACGCCTGTGTTCAGTACGAACGGGAATACTCTGCCAACGGGGAAGCCCCAGAGACGTGCACGAAGGGAATCACGGTCGTCCCTTTCTTCGCCAAGTGCATCCTCAGTCGCAACCAGGAGATCGGCTTTAAGTTGCGAGAAGATCGGAGCCACATCACTCTGAACAAGAATATCCGAATCGAACCATATGACTTCCTCGTAACCACGGTTCAATAAATGCAAAATGGCTTGGGGCTTTATGTTCCACCCATAGTCATTGTTAAGGCGCTGTGATTGTGAACTAACTTGAGGGCATCGCTTGACCCAGGACAGAAATTCCGTGTCTGCAGCTGGATAGAAAAGGCTCACCTCAATTTCAGGAGAGTGCCTGGTCAGACTCAACAGAAGAAGTTTTAACGCCGGCTCACAGATCTTCCGATCCTCAGCGATGCAGATGGTTGATTTCATGAAGATATAGAAAACTTGAAGGAACAACTCGCTTCTAAGTATGGGCCAGAATACGGGTTACCCGATCATGTGGTCTAATGCTGAATTGACCACCGCCCGCATGGGCAGTGTCCCATCCCTATTTTCAGCCCGCAATCGTCTCTGCCCTACACAAGTGGTGACGCAATCCAATTGCGTCAGTGAGAAGGATATCTTAAATCAACAAGCCATCACTGAACGGTGGCACTCAGCGCTGTGGGAGGAGCGGGGGGATTCGAGCCGGAGATTGTCCCGTCTGGGTTGTAGACACTGCTACTAAACTGCCGAATATCGGGATACTTGAGCGTTCCCCCGCTGCAACTACCCGGATTCGAAGCCGCCGCGTACATCACCTGTGTTGAGCTGGAATTGCTCATTACATAGGTTCCGGCACAGTTGCCACCACTGATTTGAAATTCGCCTTTAGGCGTGGCTGTGAGACCACTAACCGTCAGTGTTTCAACACCGCCCGACCAACTTGAACCGGCAATAGTAAAGGAAGTTTGATACGCACCATCGACAGGCAGATTTTTCCATGCAATAGCGGCCGGAATATCGTAAGCGTGTCCATTGTAGTTGTAGCCGCCGATGACGCTTCCTCCGGAAACCTCGGGTCCGATCGGAGGAAATGGCTGTGTCTGGGACGTCGAGCAGGTCGGATAATCCGCGCAGACTTTCCACCAACTTAATCCCGTTCCTCCGTTGGGATGCGCCGATGTCGGCATGAAAAATGATGGCGGCAGGCTCGTACCGCTGGGGACAGGATTGCTAAAGGCAACGGCAGCTCCTGATAGAGCCGTAGGGATTTCCGATGCGCTCCCACAAGTTGTGGACCAGCCAGAGCTGGCGGAATTTCCACACCAGCGGACGGCTGCGGTCACTGTGTCGTAATTTCCCCAGCGAAGCGCGGTTGCTGCGGCAACGTTGTCGGAGGGACCGTTGGCCCACACTCCCACGCTAAATACTGAATTGCCGGATCCGCTAACTGGAGTCTCAAGATAAGTGCTCACGTTTCCCGAGCCAAGCACATTTCCGATGTCATTCATGAATCTGGCGTAGCCACCCTCCATACGGGCAACAATCCCAGAACTGGTCCGGTAGGGCGGATCATCGGCAGAAATGAGATTGCGGAAGGTGGTGTCGAGATTGTGGGAACCATGCGCCGAATCGTCCTGAATTGAGGCGAGTTGATTTCCCTCCCAGAGAAAGAAAGACTCCCCTGGATCGTGAGCTACTGTTACGTTGCCCATGAATGTCTCGTTGCCGGAGTTGCTGTAGCCGTCCCTGGCATAGTTGAAGGCGATAACGTCTCCGACCGAGCCCGCCTCGGCATACGGTGCCGGGCCAATCTGAAAGATATTGTTCATGATCAGATTGTCGGAATCTTGATTGATGATGATGTTCTCCGGCAGGGCGCCGCTTAGATCCACGGCGCTATAAAAGTAATTACTCATTACCAAGCAGTTCTTCGCGTTGGACAGCCGGAGGATGTCATTGTGCCCTCCGATGAAACGCGTTCCGACGACCCAGGAACCATAGGTATTGGACAGCGGGGCGACATCGGTAGTGGTCGAGTTTGTGCCGTTAATTGTCCCGCCCTCTAAACCTTCCCCATAGGTAGAACCTCCGCCAGAAGCAAACGGCGTCCTAGCCGAAGTCCAGTTTGGCATATAAAGTCCCGGCGAGATTGTCAGGGTATAAGGTCCGCTGCCAGAAATGCCGGTCACAAGCACAACTTGGATTTGAGCCGCAACAGGCCCCGCAGCATCGAGAGAGCATGTGGGCTGTACAGCGCATATGGTGACGCTGTTATTGTCAGACCAGTTGCCGCTGCAGTTTGGCATTCCTGTGAAGTTGTCATCGCATTGGTAAAGTGTAATCAGGGTTTTACCTGGGGTTATTCCCCCGTTGGAGGAGATCACTATTGAGGTTGTTCCTCGAGCATAACCCGCGCTCCAGGTTGCGTCGTTAAAGACGATACCTTTACTGTTCCACTTCACATTGCTATTCCCGCTGAAGAAGATCGTGCAATTCGGGTCGAGTCGCAAGGTGACGTTGTTCTGGAGAGCTATATTGCCGTTGAAATAGTAATTTCCGGCACTGACGTAGACTGCTTGACCAGCTGGGCAAGCAGAAAGCGCAGTGTTGAGTGCGGTTGGAGTGACATAATTGCTAGAGCTCATTCCAGAAAAAGTTGAGACGGAAATTGTGGAACAAACCGTCGAGCGGGCAGGAGGCTGCCAGGGAGACGCCGTGGTTTCACCGCCTGGCAGAGCCGCAGGTAGACCCGCCTTGCTCCAATCAATAGCGCGACTGGGAGCTATAATGCCGGACCAGTTTTGGGCATGCGCTGACGTCGCTACCCCGGCCGAAATCAAAAACAAATATCGCAACGTTGCGAGCCAACCTCTTCTTTGCGTCATCCCTGTCGTCCTCATGCCCCCACCTCATCTAGCTTCAAGGATGATATCGATGGACTCCTGCAAAGACTACTGCACCTCGGGCCAGTATTAGTACAGTGTTGTTGCTAAACTCGATTGTATCCAATGTCCAGAGCTTCAGTGCCGTTTCGGAAGAGCAGCATGCCCAGTTTCTCACATTCTAGGGCCACAGCCCCTGATTCCAAGCTCGGGTAGCCTCACGGTGACTGTCGGCTCCGGTTCCGTATGACAGCTCACCCCCTTTTCAGTACCTAATATGCTACCTTCTCCCGGGGAGGACAGCGGATCATGTTCAGAAGCATCTGCCAATTCTTGGCATTGTCTGTTTTGCTTGCCACTTGTTCCGCGCGGGCTTATGCAGGCACGCTTTCCGCGGCAAGTTGCAGTGAGCCTGACGTAAAGAAAACGCTGGAACGCGCATCTGCGGGGTCCACTGTCCTAATTCCTTCAGGCACTTGCACTTGGACGGAACCGCTCTATTTCACTGCGCCAGCAAATTTCACCCTCCAGGGCCAAACCGTCTGTACAGGAAGCGGCGCGCCTAACCTGAACAATCTCAACTGCAGCGACCGCACGGCCATCATCGACGGGCTAAATCGGAGCTCGAGTGACCCCGGGATGCTAAATATCGAGACGGCACCAAGCGGAACGTTTCGGTTGACGGGCATTACATTTGGGTGGGGTGGTGGTACTAAAACCGATAACGGCTCGGTGCGTTTGGGTGTCAACACCAGCGAGTTCCGGCTCGATCACGTCCATTTTAACAAAATCAACGCACTAGCTTTCTCGCACCACGATGCTCCAAACGCAGGGGGAGTATTTGACCATATATTACTCGACGGCTTCACCGGTAGCGGGTGGCGCGATTACGGAGACTTCAAATCGAACGGGGACAGCAACTGGGCTTCGGCGACAAGACTCGGCACCAACAATTTTGTGTTTTTCGAAGATAGCACTTTCAATAACGCAAGCAATGATTGCCAGAATGGCGGCCGGTGGGTCATTCGATACAATACGTTCACCAATGGCGGAGTTCAAACGCACCCGACCGGCGGAGCGGGTCGCGCCCGTGGCTGCCGAGCATGGGAGCTCTATCAAAATGCATTTCTGAATCCCACCTCAAACAATTTCAACGTATTTTTCATCAGCAGTGGCACGGGGGTGGTCTGGGGCAATCTCGCGCCATCGGGGTTCAATAATTTTGTCACCCTTCATTCCATGCGCCGGGATAAGAGCACCTACCCGGAATCGGCCCCACCGAGTGGATGGGGTTATTGCGGGACTTCGTTCAATGGAACGGGCTCGAATTGGGATCAAAATAGCAACTCTCTTAGCGGCCACCGCTGTATGGACCAGCCAGGCCAAGGAAAGGGTGACTTGCTTGTCAGTGATTTTCCCAATGTTACCAACAAAGCAACAGGTTGCGTTTCTTCCTCTCCTTGCGCATGGCCACGTGAATCTTTAGAGCCAGTGTACGAGTGGCTCAATACATGGAACAAGCCAGCTGGCGGTAATGGATCGTACTGGTCGAACTACGCGCCAGATGCCCTCGTTCAGAATTCGGATTATTATCTCTACACTACTGGCTTTAACGGAACAGGTGGAGTTGGATCGGGAGCGGTAGGTTCCCGTCCAGCAATCTGCACCACTGGCACTGCCTACTGGGCAACCGATACAAACACACTGTATCAGTGCGGTAACAACAATTCGTGGAATGTCTACTATAAACCCTTTGCTTATCCGCATCCTCTGACATCTGGAAACACTTCTGTGCGCGCGACCCACGATTAGCCAACAGCCTTCATCGGAGCGGCGGTTCGAGGAAGCCGTGAGTGAGCTCCCAGGAGGGGGTTTTCTAGAAGCTGGCGTTGGAGTATTTCGATTGCGAGAAGTTTGTGAATCTCCTGCGTATAGTTCCTGACTCCTTTTAAATGACCGTTCACGATAGCTACTAAACTCCGCCTTTCAATGTAAGGCCTGGACAGGCTTCGCGGGTCTAGCAGTATTTCGCGGACATAATTGGCCAGAACATCCCGATACCAAACCCGGAAATGGAAGACCTTGTGTCGACCCAAGAATAGTCGTTCCAGGTGCAGGGAGGAAATTGCGTTGTCAACCCGAGACAGCCATTGGGGCATTCCCATGTCATACGCGTATTCTGCCTTGAATTGAAACTCATGAAAGGAATGGTGAGCAGCTTGTGTTAAACGCCCGCGATCTCCCAAGAGGCCTCGGTCAGTTGGAATTCGCAGCAGGTCGGGGTTTCCGTCCGCGATTAATTGAAGTGACGCCTCATTTCCGCTGAGCACCGACATAGGTGCTCGAAAAACCGTCTTCACCAGGTCGTTATCGAGAAACGGAGAACGCAGCGCGAGTTGGGACTGTTCCAATGCGAGGACCCCATAGTGATTCCATGGGCATTGCTTGAATACGGCAAAAGAAACCGGGTGGCCACTGGCGAGATTTGTAAATGTTTCGCTCGCCTGGTCGACACACGAAACTATTTCGGGAGAATATAACCTAGCTAGAGGCTTTGAAGGCTTGAAGGTCCGGACGCGTCGGAGGACTTCTCCCCCATAGTTGCCAGTCATGCGGACCGGCGCGATCTGACGCGCCTTTTCATTTATGTAAAGATCTGGGGAGCGGCTCAGGTCGATACAACCGTCCGTCAAGTAGACTGCACGTTCCGCATAGTGGGTAAAGTGCGAGAGAAATTCCTCTCCAGCTGTGATTTCTTGAAAAGGCTGCCGGCAGGCCTTGGCCACGCGCTTTGCGATTTTGACGTCACAGTTTTCGCGAAACATACTCCCAAACGTGTAACAGGGTAGCGATCCCGGCTCCGACCGCTGCCATGCCATGATCATTCGAGTGTCCAGCCCGCCCGTCAAAGACATGGCTAATGGCTCATTGTTAATGAAATACCTCGGAAGATTCTCCTTAAAGACCTTACGGAATTCTTGATAGAACTCCTTTTCACCCAACGCTTCCTGGTCTTCCCACTCCTTTGGAAGAAAATAAACCCCCTTCTTTTGAAGTGACTTATTGCTGAAAGTCCAAGTCGAAGCGGGTGGGAGGATAGAGATTCCCTCAAATAATGTCCGGTTGTCCAGTACAGCGCCACAGGAAATGAACTCACCAAGACTTTGTGAATTCAATCTTCTGAGCTCAGGAAGCACAGCAAGAATAGCCTTCGCTTCAGCGGCAAAATAAAAGGTGTCTTTAGCCTCGTGATAATAGAGGCGTTCCATTCCATAGCGGTCGTTAAAGAGCATTGCGCTTTCATGGCGACGGTCTACGAGTAGGCCGTGGAATCGCCCGTTCAAACCGGCAAGGAAATTTCGTTGCTCCTCCGCCAAATGAACCAAGTAAGCAGGTCCAGCCTTTTTGAAAGCGTGCCCACGTTCCAGCAACTGCGACTTGGTTGCAGGCCCCGGGAATTCCTCCCCCGAAAATGCGAGAACGACATCGCCGCGTTCGCTTTGCAAGGGCATCCCCTCGGCAAAGGAACCTTTGCGCGCGACGCTGCCTGCGTAGATTCCCAACGAATCGTCTGTCCAAGTGTTGGCAACGTAAAACGTTTCGTGACACATCACCGCAATCATCCGGTGCAGTTCACGTTCTGCCTCTTCGCGAGGTTTCTTGGTAATTAGTCCAACAATACCGGGCATGGGAGTTTTCTCAATTACGGGTGTTCCAGTGAACGGCTTTCAGGACTGTGGAGCTGTATCAGAGACTGTCTTTTGTTGCGCACCACCCTTGCCCGGTGCTTTCGGTGCATACCATTGTTTACGGAGTTTTCGGTAGGTGGCGGCAATTGGTTCTGGAATCCATTCGTTCGCACCACGATGCAGGCCCAGGCGAAGTGCGATGCGGCCCACGAGGTTTAGCGGGACATAGTATCTGGGAATGTCGATCTTCTGAAATCCGTTATATCGTTTAAAATCTGCCAGCCCATCAACCTGTTTTTTTCCGTAAGACATATTTGCATACCAAAGAAATGGAATTCCCCGATCTGCGCATGACTTGACGGCTTGCGCAATTAGAGCATTCGTCGGAGCTTTGTCCTGGTGATTTATCATCGATACGATCTGCATTAAACCAGCTTGTGTTCGGTCTTCATTGAAGACGAGTTTTACGAAGCCAATTAGATTGTTTTCAAAATAGGCGCCAATGAATATGCTGCGATCCATATACGTAGAATTCATCTTGCGGACGGCTTCCAAGTCTTTTCCATAATGCCAAAACGGCTTGCCCTGTCGGACGGGCGATTCATTGTAGATGGCGTGTATTCCCCGAACATAGGCATCATCAAACGCAGCTTCCTGAACAACAACCCCATTTTTTGCAGCTTTGCGGACTTTGTTCCGGACCTTGAAATCGATCTGCTTGCTCATCCACTCGTCGAATGTAGTGACACGAAGTACGGCCATATTATCCAATTCCATGGGATAGTTATATTTCGGCTCGGTTTCCGAGAGCTTTTGGACAAACGTGAAAATATCGACCCGCGGGCCCGATTTCCGCAAGGACTCCAATGCCGATATTGGCTCTTCGAGAAATTGATAGCCCTCTCCATCGATAAAACCGATACGCAGGAGCCTTCCACTGATTCGCAGTTCCTTGCCGCAGACTTCCACAATTCACCTTGCTTTCCCCGGGTCACGCGCCATCGGGAACTAACTCAGCGTAATTTTCTTTTCACAAAGAAGTTCTTTAGGACCGGCCGACAATTGACGCCAGATCTACATTGTTAAGACTATTGATCCTTGACCCAGACCGTTGTTTCTCCAGCATACTTACCGGGCACCTCAAACACTTTTGTCGAATGGGAGATTGTCGAATTACCAAACGTGATGATGGTTGTTCCGACCCGGAGATTCGCAAGTTCCACATTTGGGCAGCGCAAGGAAGTGTCCCAAAACTCTTTCACGTCGTGCAGGCTCGCCGGTGGCCGATTTCGTCTATCTAAAGCACTTCGAACATTGTCAACTGGACTAGACGCTTGATCGAGGAAGGTAATCTCGGAGTTGCAATATTGTGAATTATGCAGCCACGCTAGAGCTTCTTCTAGCTGATAAGTTCTTTCCCGCTCTGCTAGGAGTGGATTAGCGACCTTGGTCAAGATCGGCACGTCGATGCCCAGCCGTACCAGCACTATGGCCAAGGAAGCTGCAACGAGAATCCCCATTACATGTTGAGGCTTGAGAAAGCTCAAACCGACCTCAGCCTGCGACCACCCAAGTGGTGTCACATAGGTAGCCACAACTATCGCGAACAAAACATACATCGGGCTGCCAATTCCGCCTCCAAGCGGAAGCAGAACTGCAGCCAACATGAGAAAGAACAGGCTCCAGCAACGGGATTGCAGTAGTTTCAATAGAATTGTTCCAAACCAGATGAACAACAGTGGCAATCCCTTAAAGAAAAATCCACCGCTGATTACTGCCACAACTAAACATATGGCCAGCTTAAGCTTAGGCGAAAGCTCCATGCTGAAAACAACTGATTCTGCCAGCAGGAATGCAACAAAGGATGCGATCCGGTTTACCTCATTGGTTTCGTAACTTACCAAGAAGCCGAGCAACCGGCTGTCATGAGCCATCTGCGCGCGGGGGAAAACAACGACCAATAGGAATATAGCTATGGAGCCAATAAGCAGAGTTCCAATCGCCCGCAAATGTTCCACGCTGGTCCGTTGCTTAAAAGTCTCGAGATAGTTTCCAAAATAGAAGCCCATGAAGAGACCCGTTGCGAATGGGTGCCACAACGCAAGGACCACGGCAACAACCGCAAACCATATTTCTTGTTTGTCAAAAGTCTCGGAAGCCCAAAAGCGTATCAAAGCGGCAAGTGTCAGAATGACCGGAACGTAGAACATTCCGTAGATATGAAACAGATGCACATATCCCGAGAAGAAGACGCCACCAGTGACACAAGCGACCAATGCAAACAGGCGCCTGTTCGCCGCCGCAGAGTATATAAGCCACCAGGCGAGGAGAAACATGCCATAGATAAAGACCTGAAGTAGAGTCTGTCGTACCTCGCTCGTGGGGAAAGTCGCTGGTTGCAAAAACCGAAAGCCCAGCCACGTTATTACTTGAGCCAAAGGTCGATACGTGGATGACTGACCGAAAGAGAACTGCTGGGCCAAGTTCTGAACAGGAACGCCAGCAAGCCAACCATAACTTTCCCGGTGACTTGCGAACGGTACCACCATAAGAAACCAAAAGGAAAATCCCAGCACGGCAAGTGGGAAATAAGTCAGGGCCTGAGTCCTTGAAGATGACTCAGACAAACTTTTATGTTCGATGCCTAAACTCTTAGGTATTCGGATTTCCATGATTTATTTGTTTGCAGTAAGGAACAATTAGATAGTGTGGCGATACTTAAGAGGCTGCTGCTTAACTTTGGCCAAATTCCGTCCCTCAGACCAGGTTTCATTCTGTTTACCATGTCCGAAGTTCTTAGGAAAAAGATGCCCTGCTGAGTTGCTCACAGGTGTGGTTCGCGGAACTTCGACAGCCCCCCAAAGGAAAGTGAGACACATAAAGGCTGGTGTAAGGGAAGCTTCTGTCATGTTGTAAAACAACGCAATCAACCACATCGCCAAAGTGAGTGATGCAAAGGCTGGCGACGGCACTAAGTTGTTGCAGATCACCTTGTAGCTCGCCAGCAGGAGCCCAATCATAAGCAGGAGTCCGATAGTTCCCAGATTGAGATAGGTCTCCAGATACCCGTTGTGAGATTCATTCACCGTACCCGCCAATCGCCACACAATGTTGAGCCGATCCCCCAGCCAAAAGCTGTCGTACCCCGTTCCGAGTATAGGGTTCGTATGCGTACTGAGAACGGCATCCCAAATGTTTGTTCGGCCCGTAAGCGACGGGTCTCGACCAACCTGACTGGCGAAAATACCGTTCAGATCAAAACCAAATGCCAGAATCAAATAGACAACGAAGCAAGAGGGAACAAGAACCTTAAGTAAGGTTGGACTGCGTCTGCCCCAATTGCTATGCACCGCTAAAACAATCAAACAGCCAAGACTCAGGCAAACGCGCGACGTAGCGCTATTGGACAAGGAAAGCAGCCATAGCGCCATAAGAATAAACGCCACGTTGATCCGTAGTATTTTCTTCGTCCGCTTCTCTTTACGCTTACTCCATCTTGCCACGGTATCCCAGAAGAAAAATAACCCACCTAACAGGCACATCAGACCTAGCGTGTTCTTGCTCGTCGCTGCTCCTACGAATTCTGTTGCGCCGGTCCAAAATGAGTACTGTTTGCCTAATTGAGGAAAATACTTGATCAGTAAAATCGAAAGGGGTAACAGCAGATAATACAAATGCCTGAAAAAACTTCGCACGGCCTCAAGTGGATCGGCATCAGAGAGCACGACCAGGATCACAAGATAGTTGCCAGCATCCCGAATCCATCTCTTAAAGGCAATAAAAGGGAAGTCGGACCATATTACGCTGACCAGGCAATAGAATATAAATATTGTGAGTGCAAGATTGCGGGAAAAGAAAAGGTTCCACTTGAAAGATCGCCTCGAAAGAATGACGACAGTTAGCAGGATCAGAAGAGAATAAACAGCTCGATCTAGGGGATTTCCCTCTTCGAGAGCTTGTACCGCCGAAGTCCCTCCTCCCCCCAACCATTGCGATGGCAGCCGCGTCAATATGATGAACATCCAAATCGCAGGCACCCACACCGCCGTCGACGTATTTGGCTCCCGTGCAGGGTCGAAACGCAGCAATGCGGAAAGTAGCAAAATCCAAACTAGTATTGCAATTGAAGGAGGCATTCTTAAATAACTGCAGGTATGAGGATCAGGTTATCCGGGTTCCATGAAAATTCCCCGAGTTTCACAAGGTCTAATTTTCAATGTTGATTCGCGTCAGCGAAAAGAGGGTCGACTCCTTACGGGCATTAATTACTGCGGAAGCGCTGCTTGGGATGGACGTGTCCGTATAAGAACCAGAATCAAACACTCCGTCACTGCTCGCAGTTCCTGCATTGTAAATCCGCAACCGCAAACCGGGTATGTTCTCACTTCCTTCGGGAGCGAATGTAATCGCTCCCACTTCTACTCCTTCGGCAGCCAATTCAAATCTCGCTTTCCGGCGGTTACGAAACCAATCCACCGACTGGCCGGCAGTTGCAAGCCAGGCGCCGCGGCTCTTGAGGCTGGCGAGAAGATTGCGATATGACGTGTCCCACAAGCGTTCTGGTGCGAGACTACGGTCGTGCCAGTTGACGGTCAGCACTCCACCGAAATGTCCCGCGTTATCCTGCATTTTGTCGAGCAAGGGCGTGGCTTGGGCTGGAGACAATTCCATGCGCGATGGATAAAACAAAGCTGTATCCATCACATGCAGCGGCAGTTCCATGAGTTGAGTTGTGCCCAACGGCTTGTAGACTTGAGTTGTGCCCGCACGGTAGCCGATGGTTTCGTTGTAACCGAAAGTCGAATCGTAAATCGCCCCGGCTTTTTCCAGCACCTTCGGAGTGTTTTGATCGTAATAAAGCCAGTGCATCCGAACACCGGTCTCAACCGTTCCGGTCAACCGTTGGATTTCTTTGAGTTCCTCACTCCCTTTTGAGCTGTCGGCCCAAGCATCAATGCCGTGCAGGCCTACTTCGTGGCCTTCGGACACCAGTTTGCGGATGACGTCCGCGATGTCCTGCGCCCCATAGCCGGAGGCACGAAAGGAAGGCGCGGCGCCATTGGTACTCACGCCCGGGCGATCCTTGTACGGGATGATGAAGAATGTCGATCGCACGCCCAGCTCAAGCACTTGATATTGATCTGCAAATTCACGCCAAAAATCTCTAGCCAAACCCAGATAGACAAACGGTAGCTTCGCTACTGCTAGCCAATTTTTCAAAAAATCACTAAGCGAGAGCTGCCTGCTTAGAAGTTTGCGTAGAGACCCTAACGTTGCGCGATAGACGAATCCGAATATCGTGTGATCCCACTTGTGCTGGCGGATCGAGGGGTGGTCGACGTCATGAGTCAGGCAGGCGATGAAGTCAAAACCTTCCGGCACGGGGGGAATTTCGACCAGGGTAATACCGCGCCCAGTAATCAATTCCCTTAGGAATGCAATGTGCAACTCAAGTGTTGGAATGTTGGCGTTGGCCCGAGGCTGTCCTTGCGTCAGCAACGTGCGGATTTCACCGAACAGATCAAAGCCGACTCGCGCTAACGAGTTCTCACCATTCTTCTCGATGTAGCCCACGCATTCCTGAGAGACCTCATCCTTGAGAAGGACCCCCTCGGTGTTCAGAAAAGCGATCGAGTTTCCATAGATTGGAAAGCGGTCGTTCTTCGAACAGACGAGGCGGGGCGTTTGAGATTCGTGGGAGACCCGGAGCCGATGATCGGCGTCGAAATCGGTCTTCTTCCCAAAATAAATAACAACCAGCTTTGCGGTTAACTCGACCCGACAATCATCCGCACACAACAGGACATCGTAGCTTCGATCCTTCTGATGGAACTCCCAAGGAGTCTTGAAGAGCTCAAAGAACTCGCGGACCACATCGTGTTCCGCCACTTCCGCAATGACGCCTATCATCGCGATAATTCCTAGCTCAACGCCGCCACGGGTTCTTCATTCACCCGCAGCCATTCTTCGAAGAGGACTAGACTGAACAAGATTTTGTGGTTGTCACTCTGCCCTGAAGCGTGTTGCTTGAACAGTTCTTTCACTGCATTTGGGCGAAGATATTGGAATATTCTCGATTCCGGATCGCGCAACGTATCTGCCATCTGATTGTCGAAGGCACCCTTGAACCACTCGTCCACCACATTAACGGCAAATCCTCGTTTCGGACGTTGCAGAATCGACTTCGGGAGGAAGTTGCCACAAACCTGCCGATGCAACCACTTGCGGGAGCCGTTTCTCACCTTGAAGTTGGCCGGCAACCGTTCCACATACTCCACAATTTCTTTGTCAACAAAAGGCACACGCAATTCCAGGCTGTGTGCCATGGAAAGCTTGTCCGCGTACATCAAGAGCTCATCCGGAAGTGTGGAGCGTACCTCGAGGAACTGGAATCCACCAAGTTCATCGGTGCTACGTATGAGTTCGTTCATATCTTGCCAGCAGTCGAGGATAGTGTCTCCAGCTTGGGGAGGCAAAATTCCCTCCTGGAATAACCCTTCGACTTGGTCGCCGGGCAGAAGTGAGAGGACATGCTGATACCGTCGCATGCGATCTGGAATATCAAGCGAATGAACACCGCGTTTCAGGGTTTCATTTCTGGGCAGCGCGGAAATGGTTGAGGTGATCGGCGTTCGTACCCAGCCTGGTAATCCAGCCCACAAGGAACCATAGCGGACACCAAGATGCCGTTTGTAGCCGCCGAACAGTTCATCCGGTCCCTGGCCGACCAGGGCCACTTTAACGTCCTGGCGCGCTCGTTGACAAACAAAATACATCGGGACAATCGATGAAGCGGCAATGGGCTCTTCTAACGTAGCAACGATCTTGGGAAGGGCTTCCTCGAAGGTCGCTTTTGTGATGTTGATGCTAGTGTGCTTTGATCCCAAGATTCTGGCGGTTTCTGCGGCGTCCTCGAGCTCGTCTTGAGCAAAAGATGAGCCGTAGCCTACGGTGTAAGTGGGCCAGGAACTCCCATTCAGATTCATCAAAGCGAGGAGCATGCCGGAGTCGATACCGCCGCTAAGAAGCAGACCCACAGGCACATCGCTAATAAGTTGACGTTTAATCGCAGCCTGGTAAAGAGAGAGCAGCTCTTCTTTGGCTTCAGCAGGGGATTTTGCTGGGCTGAAGGGTTCGGGCTTAAATCTGTACCAGCGGCTGACTTGCCAATTTCCATCCTGAATGGTCAGCTTCGTACCCGGAGCGAGCTTTCTTACTCCTTTGAGAATCGTGTAAGGAGATGGGGTAAACCGATATTTCAGGAAGAGATCCAGAGAAGTGGTATCAATCTCTGATTTTCCCGGCATCACTGCCCGGATGGGGCGCATTTCCGAACCGAAATACAGTGTGTCGCCATCGATGCGATAGTAAATGAGCTTGATACCGAACGGATCCCGAGCCAGAACCAGCCGCTTCTTGCGAGCATCCCAAATGGCCAGACCGAACATGCCATTCAGGTGATTCAGGACGTCGTCGCCCCACTGCTTGTATCCGTGGATGATGACTTCCGTGTCGGAATTGGTGCGGAAGACATGGCCGAAGCTCTGAAGTTCTCGCTTCAGTTCAGGGAAATTGTAGATCTCGCCATTAAAGACGATCCAAACGGACCCTTCCACATCCGACATGGGCTGATGCCCGCCGGAAAGATCAATGATCGACAGCCGGCGGAACCCAAAGCCAAGCGGGCCATCCAGAAAGTACCCTTCATCATCCGGGCCACGATGAATGATGGATCGGGTCATCGCCTGGAGAGTCTCGCGCCGGACCGGCGCCTGACTCTTAAAATTAAATTGTCCGCAAATTCCGCACATGTCGTCCGCCTAGTTCGCCACTCCGGTGGAAACTGCGATCAAAGGATCCTGAGGATGTTTAACACGTTCGTTGGTGGTGTTTTTCGCAACGAAAAAGCTAAGGCTTCGAAACATCTGGGATTGCGCCCAACGGTGCATTGGCACACTGTCCCAGCCGACCAGGAGTTCGCGGGCCCGAAAGGCCCCATCGACCTTTTGCCAACGCTTCAAGATGTCGCTTACTACCAAAGAAAGGATACGGTCCAATTCGGGAAAACGGCCCTGCAACAGGACGCAGAGGTTGATGCACTCGGCGCAATCGTAAAGTTCCCGGCGATATACCGTCAGTCTTGGCGCCTTCGAAAACGGTTTCGGTAGTCCAGTGACGTCGAAAAGGTTTTTGGCGTAGTAATCGACACCTCGAGCAATCGCGTTCGAGATACGCTGGGAACCAGTCAAAATTTCAATTTTCGAAAGTGCCTTTAAAACGAAACAGGTGTGAAAGTGATCGACGAAATCCCGGACGTTGTCCATGGAATAGTACCAGGAACCATTCCCGTTCTGCGACGCGAGCACAAAATTCACGTTTCCCTCAGCTGCTTTCAGGTATTTGTCCTCCGAAAAATCTATGGCAGCTTGCGTTAGAAGAAACGCGCGGTAGGCACTGGCGTTGACGACACCTTTGGTAATTTCCAGACCCGGAGCATAGCAACAAGACCAAGCGCCGGGCGAGACCTCGAAATCCTGATAATCCTCGAAGGCGTGCTCCGCTATGGAACGCATGATTTCCAGCCATTCGGGATTTCCATCCAGCTGATAGACGTGCCGGAAGGCCTCGTACATATAGGGCATCGAGGTAATCATCGGCATGCCCTGCGGAAAGGTGCCGGTGCGCGTTTCCCAGTTGAACGGGTAACCCCAGCAATAGTGGCGATATCCTTTGGAACGGGTCGCTTTGAGGACGGTGAGAAAATGAACGGCGCGCTTTAGATGCGATTCCTGTTTGTAGGTATCCGCGAGAAAAGCAAAACCCATTGCATAGTGAGCGTCCGCGATGGGAAACCGCAATTTCTTGTAAAAAAGGGCCCGAGCCGAAGGAACAAACGCTTCGGAAAAGATCATCGGGGAAACTGCAAGAGTTCCGAGGACCGGCTTTTTGTAATACAGCGCCTTCGCGGCTCGCCCCAAATCACTGGCGAAATAGCTTTGATGATCATGGGAAACTTCGCCAAATCCATCGAGCCAACTCGTAAAACGAGTCAGGGCTTTCTCGACATCGGCTGTTGGGAAGGGGTTCACTTGGGGCGACCTTGTTCTAAAAGCGTGACTATTCTGACAGCAGCGTAAATTTGTCCACCGGCTTCAGCATGAGCTTGTTCTTCAGTATAACTTTCAGTTTGCGCATTTGCTCCTTGCGGTGAAACGCCATCAGTTCCTTGGAGATCGGCCGGTGCAATCTCCGAACGGCGGCCCATCCGTAACCCAACCCGAGCGCGACTCCTTCAAGGATGTAGGGCTTTTTGACCATGCGGAAGGCTACGCGGAAGAGCTCCCAAAGCGGATGGCCTCCGAGGTAGTAGTCTTTCTCCCCATAGGAAAAGGCGGCTGCGAATACGCTTCTCTCCGCTGTACCCAGATGGCGGTAATGAAAAAACGACTTCTCGCGGTAGGAGCGCGTCTTCCAGCCCATCATTCGCGCGGTTGTCACAGCGATCCAATCAATTCCGCCGGCCTTGTTCGCAAAGTAGCCGCCGATGTCGGTGAAGCAGTTGCGCCGGAACAACTGGCACTGGCCAGACACATGAAGCTGACCCTCGAGACTGTCCGTCTCGGAGTTGTAGCCGCTCTCTTCACGGAAAACGGTTCCGGCCACGCCGAGTTTCGGATCTTCGGCGAACTTGCCCAAAAGAAATTCAAAATGATCCGGATCCAGTGTGACATCCGAGTCCAGGTTTCCGATGACCTCGTAATTGAGGTCCTTCACCATGTCCTGACCGGCAATGAACGCATACACCTTCGCGGCAAAATTCCGCTCCTTACGCACGGGCAGATTGACCAGCTCGATCCAATCGTATTTCGGAAGGTAGGGCTCGATCCGGCTGGCCATCCCATCCGTGGAGCCGTCGTTCACAATGACCCACTTCAATGGTAGATAGGTTTGATGGATGACCGATTCGATCGTCTTTTCGATGAATGCTTCTTCGTTCCGAGCAGGAGTGATCAAGACGTAAGGTGGGGGAGACTGAGCTTTTTGCGTAGCCACTTTGTCACCTTCCAGCAGGGTATTCATCTTAGCTCCTTGAGGAGGGTTGTTGCGCGTAAACCTCGGAGCGCTCCGCAGTCAGGGATTTATCGTAGACTTCGTCCGGTTCATGCACCACGACGTGGCTGCCTCGGCTTGAGAAGGAGAACGGAACGCACAAGAGGTTCTTGAGGCGCATGCGCAATTCTTTTCGACGCTCGGGAGCTACAAAGAAAAGCATAAAACCACCGCCACCCGCTCCGAGCAGCTTGCCACCCAATGCCCCGGCGCTTCGGCCGGCTTCATAGATTTCATCAAGACTGCTGTTGGTAATGTTTTGCGTCAGCGTCCGCTTGATTTGCCAGGATTCATTCAGTAGATGACCAAACTCATCCAACGAACGATTTGAATTGCTGACAATTGCTTCCGCTTCATCCACCATTTGCCGCATTGTTTCAAGCTCACGCTTCTTTTGCGGAGTCACTTTAATCTGCTCTTTGGCAATTTCAGATGCAGTCCGGGAAAAGCCCGTAAAGAACAGGGCGCAATGCTGCTGGAGCACTGCCAGTCTAGCGGCGGGAGCGAGCACTTGTTTCACATCGAAACTACCATCCGTATGAAAATTGATGCGATTGAAGCCGCCGTAAGCGGCGCTGATTTGGTCTTGCGAACCCACGGCCTCTTTGACCACTTCTTGTTCAACGTGAAGCGCATCGAGTGCCAGGGCATGTTTGTTGCGCATCTGCTCTCTCAGTGCGTACAGACCCAGCAGAAATCCAACGGTAAATGCAGAACTCGTGCCTAAACCGGTCCGGGCAGGCAGGTCTGCTACGTGATGGATTTCAATTCCCTCTTCCATGCCAAGAAATTGCAGGCATCCGCGTACGGACGGATGTTCGATGGCACTGTTGCGGTCGACATTTTCCACTTTCGAATAGGAAATGCGGCTGTGGTATTCGAAAAATGGCGGAAGGTTCCGGCACGTGATATAGCAGGACTTGTCAATGGTGGTGGAAAGAACGGCGCCGCCGTGCTCGCGATACCACACCGGGTAATCAGTGCCGCCGCCGAAAAAGGAGATACGGAGGGGAGTTCGGGTGATGATCATGCTTTAGTTTCCCTCTTCAGGAATTTTCACACTTGAGAGATTGAAAAACGAGAAGTGCCAGATTGCAAAAGCGCGTCCGTTTGCAGTTCCCTGCCTTGAGAGTGCTTCCACAGGAATGGATTCTAGGGTATGGGCGCCCCGATCAATGCAGTGGCTGATCCTGTGACCCGCCAGAACTTTTCGAGGTCGCTGCCTGAGTGAGCGACTTGTAGAGGGCCTGGGCGCGAGCGTAGTCCTCTGGTGTTCCTATATCGATGAACATCCCATTTTGTTCGAGTGCGAAGATGCCCTGATTCGGTAACGCTGGCAGTACAGCCTTTTCCAAGCTACACGGACCGTCTGGAATGTTATTCAGAAGATCCCTCTTAAATACGTAGACGCCGCCATTGATAATCCCAGGTGATTCAATTCCCATCTTTTCACTGAAGCGAGTTACCCTGTTTTGCGCGTCGACGTGGACAGTGCCATATCTTGCTGCGTCGGGGACACGGCGCACGGCAATCGTTGCAAGCCCACCATGCTCTCTATGGAAGCGGATCAACTGGCGTAGATCGAGTTCCAAGAATGAGTCGCCGTTCATCAACACGAAATCTGGAGAATTGTGAAGGAAGCGCTCGGCCAACTTTATTGCTCCGGCTGTCCCGAGGGGTCGCGTCTCCTCGGAATAGTTGATGTTCACATTCCACTTATGGCCGTCGCCGAATTCCCGGTGGATCTGGCCCGCTTCAAAACCCGTGCACATCACTAGATTGCGCAACTCTTGCGAGCGAAGTTGCAGGACAAGCATCTCGAGGAATGAAATATCGCCAATGCGAGCGAGTGGCTTTGGCTTACCCGAGAGCACTGGCCGCAACCGCGTCCCCATGCCGCCGACCAGCAGCAGTACTGGGACATCTCCTACAAATTGTTTCGGGTTTCCTTCCGGGTTTGCTTGCGCCTTCAAGGGAGTTCAGTGAAATAGCCCGCGTGGGCGGACAGAATCTCTTCCTAAAGTACCGCTTGCCAATAGTCCAGCATCGACTGTAACGTCTGCTCGATGGTATTGAACGCGCGCCAACCCGTATCCTTGCGAATTTTATGCGTGCTGCCAAAGATGATTTTTTCGTCAGAGGGGCGCATCAACCGGGCAACAGGTCGAATTTCCGCTTTTACTCCCGCCAACCGGATTGCTGTGTGCAAAACCTCGTGGATCTGATACGTCTTGCTCGCACAAAGATTATAGGTTTCGCCACGCTTTCCTTTCATTGCGGCTAGATAAAATCCCCGGACAGAGTCCTGCACGTCGAGAAATGCGCGGCGGGGCTTCAGATTGCCAACTTCAATCACCGGCGATTGCAGCCCTTTCTTGATGCTCGCTACCTGGCGAACAAAATCAGATGGCGCATCGCTGGTCTTGCCGGGACCGGTCGTATTGAACAGGCGGATGTTCACAGCCGGAATCCCGTAGTCCAAAAAGTATTCCCGCGCCAAGAGATCCTGACAAACCTTGCTGATGCCGTAGGGATGCAACGGCTTCAGGGGCTGCTCTTCCGTAACTGGGATTGCAGCGGGCAGCACATTGCCGTATTCGGCGCTTGAGCAGGCGGAGACGATTACCGGGGATTTCTTCATGCGGCGAGCGGCTTCAAAAAGATACAGCGATCCCATGATGTTTGATTCGAAAGTGGTGACCGGATCAGCCCAGGATGCGGTGGGCAGGCTTTGCGCTCCAAGGTGAAAAATGTGGGTCGGTTGATGCTCTGCGAGAAGTTGCGTAACCCGCTGGCCATTGCGTAAATCGCAAGGCGCAAACTGCAAATTCGGCAAGTTTGGAAAGGGTGAATTGTTCTGGAGATAAGATCCGACAACGCTCCAGTCTCGCGCTTGCAAGAATTTGACAAGGTGGGATCCGATGAACCCCTCGGCGCCGGTTACCAGGGCAATGCGTTTCTTGGATGGCATTTAGTCAGTGAGTTTAATTGAGAATTCGATTCACACCATCGAGCAGCGTCTTGCGTTCTTGCTCCCAGGTGTGTGCAAGGTAAATTTCCTGGCCTTTGCAGGCGATTTGGGACAATTCGTTGCGATGGGAGTACACGTTCTCCATCTGCTGGGCAAGAGACGGCGCGTCGCCAGGCTCGAAATAAACGAGAGATTTCTCGTCGAAGTAGTCCCGGATGCCAAGGGTATTGGGCGCGATGACCGGCTTGCCTACGGCCAGATATTCAAAGATTCTCGTGGGCGTATTGATGTCAGTAAATGGATTGCGTTGATTCGGAATCACGCCGACGTCACACGCTTCGATTTCATGAACCAACTCTTCAAGCCGCCTCGGGCCGAGATAATGGACGATCTCCTGCATGCCTTTGGCTTGGACTGTTTCCATCACGCGTTCAAGAAATGGCGTGCATGGACCAAATACTCGCAACTCGGCTTTGGGCATCTTCTCGCGAGCTAACGCCAACGCTTCGACCGCGAGATCCAATCCGTTTCGCTCGACAAGCGAGCCGTGATACATGAATACGAAAGGCTTGTCCTCAGGCGCCTGAGCGGAAGATAGTTCTTTTGCCGCCCGGAACGGGAAGATCTTCGAATCCGGGGCGTTCATGACCACGATAATCTTCTCGGCCTTGCAGCTCCGGGAGGAAAAAATGCGCCGGCATGCTAGGTTAACTGTCACCACCAGGTTTGTCCGGGCGATACTCCACTTTTCCATACTGCAGATGAAGCGCACACTGAAGCTTTCTTTGTCCAAGCCAAAAATTGTGGTCATCAGCTCTGGCATCGGATCATGCTGATCCAGGATCATCTTGGCACCGAAAAGTTTCGGTACGAGTCCACTCATCACCAGGATGTCCGGCATGTTGTGGACGTAGACCAGATCATAGCGACGAGTAAGTGAGCGCAGGGCAACAACGAGTGTCGAAACGACTAAAAATGAGCCGTACTGGAAAAGGTAGCCAAGCTTTCCGCCGCGGCGATGCTGGATGGGCACGCGCAGAACACTAATGCCATCCCGCGGCGGCTCCTTGGCTGCCTTGGCTTGGCCCAGACAGACCAGATCGACTTTTGCTCCTTCGCTAGTCAGAGCATCGATCGAACGGCGCGGCCGTGGATCGTCGGGGTAGGTCGAATACATGACCATAGCCACCCGCTTCCCTTCCAACTGCCTTGCCTGTTTGCTTAAAGGATTTACGGACACTCGGAGACCAGTATTTCGGATGTGTAAGACATTTTGCGTTGCATGTGTACTATTGCGGGCTCGAAGGCAACTGCAACAAACGCGATTGTTCGACGCTGTCAGCTAGCGCACTGAGCCGACGACCACTTTGCTCAGATTCTCGGCCTTGGCTTTCTGGCTGGCGTCACGATCGATTTTCTTCTGATTCGACGACTTGATGGCCTGCAGGACTGCAGAATGCTCGAATTTGTTGAGGATTTCGATGTTGGGCATCACGCAGTGTCCGCCGATGACCCCTGGGAAATATTTGACGGCAGGAAAGAATTTGATTTCGTCGTAGAAGGAGGTGACCTCCGCGTAGTCTTGATTGACCCTATCGCAATAGCGTTCCACCTCTTGCGCCCAAGCGATCATCAGACCGAAATAAGTCGTTTCAGTCAGCTTCGCAAGTTCGGTCGCTTCCGGCGCGGCAAGAATCTTCGTCTTTAGTCCCATAGATTCAAAATGATTCGCGGCAAGCCGCGCGCTGGTAGCATCGGTGGCGCCCACGAATTTGGTGTAGTGCTGGAGTTCCTGCAACATCCGGACGTGCTTCCCGCGCACGGGACTATTCACCACTGGCGTTCCGGAACGTTCGGCAATGGCCCGGGTCGTCCCTATTCCCACCGTGCTGTTGATGATGGTAACCGCGGGCTTGAAGAGACCGATGTAGCGGGCGGCCTCTCCGATAAAATCTTTGATCTCGAAGGGAAAGCAAATGTGCAACACATCCACATTCTCGACTCGCTGCTTGGGAGGCTCGATATCCACTCCGATAACGTCGTGATGACGAGAGGCGAGTTCAAATAGGGGCTTTCCAACTTCACCCAGCCCAACAACAACTACTTTCTGTCGCTCGCTCATTTTGCACGGCCTCCTTAAGAAACTTTTCCCTTCAGAATCAAAGCTGTTGAGTGAAAACCCTATACTTATTGGGTGAATGTCGCTTGCCGACTTTCTCCCGGTTCGGAGAGTGCTAACGCGCTGCTTGGTAGGCTATCGCCATCGGACTCACGGAGAGCGAGTCCAGGCATTCCTTCCGAGCTCAACTAACCTACTTAAAATCAATCACTTATAGAATAACGCCTGCAATGCGCAACACCAAAAACAAGGGCAATCGGACGGCCAAATCTCGCATCCGATCAAATTCTCATCCCGGTGCAAGAATGAGATAAGCCATTTTTTATTAATGACTTAAATGAGGTCAAACGGGGCGTTTTCCCTCGTTTCAAGTCCGCCGGACGCCCGGGGCGGCCGCTGGTGGAAAAACTTTACCACCATTTGACCGTGGAATTCCAAGCTATCTGGATTTCCGGTTCCGGGGCGAGCCGGGTCAAAGGCTGGGGCGACCTTCGCCGAGCTAGCGAGTTTCCACCTGATCAAATGAGCGGCCGGTCATAAGGGCGACGTTATGATGAGCGAACTTGTAAAACCACTGCGGCCAGTGGAGCCAATCGTAGCCCCCCTCAACTTTGGCGCGAAGCAATTCCACGTCGTCCCAGGAATTAACGGAAAGTCGCGGGAGAAAAAAACGCGAATCTTTGGACTTGGCCCTTCCGATCGTGGAAGAGACGCCATTGGAATAACCCAAATTCTCCAAGGTGTCCGCGAGGTAGCGGATGAAGTCGCCATCTTCTTCCGGCAGCGCGAACGGATACGAAAATGACTCTACCTGAGCGCCGATTCTCTGCTCTATTGATTCCTTTGAATAGCCAAGTTCGTAATCAATCTGCTCCGGCCCGAGGGAGCGGAGATCTGCGTGAGTCACCGAATGTGAGCCAAACGAAATACCCTCGGAATGCAACTCACGCACTTCACTCCAAGTAAGGTAATCCGCCCCCTCGACACGCACCGAAATGTCCCGGATGCGGTCAGTGGCTAAAAAAACGGTGGCCGTAAAGCCACATTGGCGAATGATCGAAAATGCGTCGGTGTAGAAATCCTGATAGCCGTCGTCGAATGTAAGAACAAATCGCTTCGACAGATTCTGATTGGATTCCAATGCACCGAGTAGTTCGGAGAGATCAATCGTGCGATACCCTGCTTGGCGAAGCCACTTCATTTGCATCGCGAAAACAGAGACTGGAGTATTGATCTGGTGGTAGGGATGTACTTTGCCGAACAAATTTTCCGAAATGCTGTGATACGTCAGAATTGGGACACAATTTTTCGCGCTCCAGCCCGTAAGCTTTGCCAAGGGGTGGCAAAGGTAGAGGGTAGCCAGGCGATCTATGCGTGGTAGTTGAAATGCGCGCAAGAACATAGCGTTTCGGTATGCCGAGGAGGATGAGACCTGATCCACTTCTACAGAGTTGAAGGCGGATGTACGCCTCTGATTTGTGTAATTCGGTGCGGCGAAATGAGGGGCAGGATTAGAATCGCCGGCATTGGAAACTAAATTTCAGCTTCCAAATGCCGGCGTCTGAACTATGCGTGGAACGGAACCGTAGGCGACTAGCGAGTCGCTACAACTTTCGCGCCGACAAACTCCTTTACGGCGGTGACGACCTCGTCCTGTTGAGAATTCGTTAGTTGCGGGAACATTGGCAAAGAAACGATCTCACGCGCAACTCGCTCGGTCACCGGAAAGTCGCCAGTCTTGTAGCCGAGGCTCTGGTAGGCCTTCTGCTGGTGGAGTGGAATGGGATAGTGAATCCCAGTGCCGATTCCCGCTTCCGCAAGCCGCGCCTGGAACGCTTCGCGATCATTCACCCGCACCACATAGAGGTGGTACACACCCTTCGTCCAGGAGGCCTCGATCGGAAGAACCATAGAGTCTTTAAGATCCGCAAACAGCTTGTGATACCTATGCGCCAGATTGCGTCGTGATTCGTTCCACTTCGCAAGATGGGGGAGTTTCACCGAAAGCCATCCCGCCTGAATCGAGTCCAAACGGCCGTTATAGCCTTCGATATCGTGATAATATTTCTTCGCCTGGCCGTGGTCGCGGATCATCTTCATCCGCAGCGCCATGGCCTCATCGTTGGTGGTGACGGCTCCGCCTTCGCCGCAAGCTCCCAGGTTTTTCCCGGGGTAGAAACTGAAAGCCGCCGCCTTGCCCATCGAACCGGCGCGCTTCCACGCATTTTCTTTCTTCGAGAAGTACTCCGCACCGTGCGCCTGGCACGCATCTTCAACAACAAATAGATTGTACTTGGCGGCGAGTTCCAGGATCGGATCCATGTCCGCCATCTGCCCGTAGAGATGGACGGGAACGATGCCGACGACACGGTGCTTGGAGGCCCGCTCGATCAGCTTGCCGGTCTTGGCATCGAAATCGCATTTCTCTTCCAAGTACTCGCGGAGCTTCTCCGGATCCATCGTGTAAGTCCGCTCATGAATATCAACAAACGCGATCCGCGCTCCAGCCTGCGAAATCGCTTCCGTCGTGGCGATAAAGGTGTGCGGCACGGTGATGATGATATCGCCCGGCTGCACATCCGCGGCCATGAAGGCGAAACGGAGAGCGTCGGTTCCGCTGTTTGCGCCCACACAATACTTCGCGTGGCAGAACGCGGCGAATTCCTTTTCGAAGCCTTCCACCATCGGACCGCCGATAAAGCCGGCGTTGCTGAACGCTTTCTTTACCACCGCCAGAAGCTCAGGTTCGAGTTCCTGGTGCGGGGTGACTAAATCAAGAAACGGGACTTTCACTGGATTGGCCATGATCTACTTTTTCTCCTCGTTAACAAAACGCAGAAATTTTGCGGGATTGCCGGCGACGATCGCGTTTGGCGGTACGTCCTTCGTTACAACGCTCCCGGCCCCAACGATCGCATTCACTCCAACCGTGATGTTGCACAGGATTGTGGATCCCGACCCGATGGAAGCGCCCTTGCAAATGCGGGTTTTTTCCACTTTCCAGTCTGCTTCCGTCTGAAGGCCGCCACCGGCAGCCGTCGCGCGGGGATAGACGTCGTTGATGAAAGTTACGCTGTGCCCAATAAACACATCGTCTTCGATCTCAACGCCCTCGCAGATAAAGGTGTGGCTCGAAATCTTGCAACACTTACCAACCGATGCGTTCTTCTGAATCTCGACAAACGCGCCGATCTTGGTTTCATCTCCGATTTCACAGCCATACAGATTGATGAATTTGGAAAGCTTTACGTCTTTTCCGAGCTTTACAGATGGTGCTATGCAGACGTACTCACTCACAGGGTAACCGCCTCTCCTCGGCTTCGAATAGAACGATTGGCTGCTTCCAGAATGCGAACAACGCGAAGACCCGCCTGCCCGTCGTTGAACGGGTTTTTATTTTCCTCAATACATTTCACGAAGTAGGAAGTTTCCGCCCGCAATGCTTCGACCTGCTCGACTTGCGGCGCCCACATGTCGCCCGAGCGGTAGCTCACCAGCAACTGGTGCAGATTGGCCGGATTCGTGGACATGCTCACACCCTTGTCGTAAATCCGGATTTTCTCGTCGACTTCCAGATCGTTCCACACCAGCATCTTTTTTTCACCGCCAATGAGTGTCGTGCGAACTTTGACCGGGGAGAGCCAGTTCACGTTCACGTGAGCGATAACATGCTTCGGAAAGTAAACAGTGATGAAGGCGACGTCCTCTACGCCGTTCAAGTGCTTCTCGCCGGTCGCCACCACTGCCTCGGGCTTATCGGCGATGACATAGTCCATGATGCTCAGGTCGTGGGGGGCCAAATCCCAGATTACGTTTACGTCGTGTTGGAATAAACCCAAGTTTACGCGCAAAGAATCGTAATAGTAGAGATCGCCGAGTTCTCTCTTGTCGACGAGATCCTTAATTTTTTTCACCGCGCCTGTAAACAAAAAGGTGTGGTCAACCATAATCTTCAGGTTCTTGCGTTCTGCAAGTTCGATCAGTTCCTCGGCCTGTACCACGCTGTAAGTAAATGGTTTTTCGACAAACACATGTTTCCCATTTTCCAGCGCCTTCTTAGCTAACTCATAGTGAGTCCATACGGGAGTAACGACGGCAACCACGTCAATCTTGGGCGACGTCAGAACGTCGTTTTCGTCAGTCGTGAATCCGACAGACGGGAAAGCCTTCTTCAATCGTTCTTCGCATTTAGGGTTACGGTCGGCAACCAGGACAACTTCCGAATTGTCCAAAGTGTGGAAATTCCGAACGATGTTCGGACCCCAATAACCGTAACCAACCACACCGATACGCATAGTGGAACTCCTTAGGGATCGTCAGATGAACTACATTGCGCTGCGGAGCGACAGTGGAAGACCGGGCAGTTTAAGGGCCTTCACAGCGACCTCAGAGGCGCTTCGTCTTTCTGCGGGTTAGAGAAGACCAGCGCCTTGACCGAAAGGAAGAATAAGTGGGTAATTCTCCTGGAATTCTAGTGGGCGCCCTCCCCCTGAATGACGGCCGCAGGGGTCTGGGCCAGAATTTTGAGATCTAGCCACACGGACCATGCGCGGGCGTATTTCAGGTCCAAGCGGACCATATCGTCAAAGCGAGTCCGGCTGCGGCCTTCCACTTGCCACAAACCGGTGATGCCGGGCTTGATCTCAAGGACGCGGCGGCGGTGCCACACTTCATACGCTTTGTACTCGTAGGCGATTGGCGGGCGGGGACCCACAAGGGACATGTCTCCGCGCAGCACATTCCAGAACTGAGGCAACTCATCCAAGCTGGTCTTACGAAGGAATTTGCCGACTGCCGTGATCCTCGGGTCTCCCTGGATCTTGAATACGGTCTTCTTACCAGAGTCCGCGCTGTGATCCACCTGGCCGGCGATAAACTGGTGAACATACTGCTGATGGATTTGTGCGTCGCAGTCTGTGCACATCGACCGGAACTTCAGAACCACAAACGGTCTTCCGTAATGGCCTAAACGTTCCTGCTTAAAAAGAACCGGCCCTTTCGAAGAGACCTTGATAGCCAACGCGATGGCGCCAAAAATCGGCGCGCCGCAAATTAACGCCATGCCGCTGCCGACAATGTCGATACAGCGCTTCACGGCAAGAGAGATTTTCTTGCTTTCCTCGCGCTTTTGCATTTCCGGATAGAGTGCAATATTGGCGGAATGGTCGTTCTTGTCTTTCTGGTCTTCTTCCGGGAAGAAGTGGAAGGAGACGAAGATTGCGGAACTCTTTTTCGAGCCCACATTGGCTTCGAGCACTTTACGCAGCTTGGAGAGAAAGCAGTCCTGAATAACCTGATTCGAAGCTTTTCCGAGTTCTGTGCCGATAATACCCATCAGGTTGTTTTCCAAATACCAACCCATGATGTCAGTTTCCCGGGTACTTTCGGCCAAAGCCTTCGAAAGAGCATGGATCGTGCGGTCCTTGTGTCCACCAGGGAGTGCACCCTGAACGTCCACGAGAACTAAAACGAAGCGCTTGTGCGAGCGCTCCGCACGCCGACGCTCTAGGTAGAGCATGGAAACGAAGGCATCTTCGTTCAATAGAACCCGCGGCGGAGTGTTGCCCATATCGGGCACAGACAGGTGCGCGCGTACTTCGAGTTTATTTTTTGGCATCACCTGGGGTAGTTCCAGATCCATCGGACTCATATTGCTAGCTCCACTTGCCATTTGCTGGTCCTCTTAGCTACCAACCGCAACTCGCACCGGGCGGAGAATACTGTGGCCTGCGGCGACGTACGAAGTTTCCTTAACAAGAGACAACCACGCCGTGTCCACTTCCATCGCGACAGACCTTTGCAACAGGGTCACCGAGAGCACTACGCGGTGATTGCCCTTCACGTTGACCAGAATTCCTTCAAGACCCGTAAGGGTTCCATAATTCACGCGGACACGCTGCCCGACTTCGAGGTAGGGCCAAGGCTGCTTCGGCATACCCGAGCTGACAGCTAAACGCAGCGCACTAATTTCATCATCCGAGACGGGAATCCCGACTCGGCCATTGCCCAAAATTTGCAGAACCCCAGGGGTTGTAACCAAGGGCCGGCGATTCTGAAAATCAAACCGGGAGAATAGATAGCCGGGAAAGAGCGGCTGCTCGAGTTCCTTTTTGCGGTCAGACCACTGACGAAAGCTCTTGTATGTGGGGAGCAAGCATTCAAAGCCCTGCCCGAGGATATGGGAGGCAACGTAGTTCTCCTTGCGGGAGCGGACCTGCAAGGCATACCAGGCGAGGTTGGCGTCCGAATCAGCGCTTTTGTTGATCAGAGCGTCCAAGATACCGTCCGTTCTGAGGTCCCTCGGGATTTGCGGTAGGCTATCGCCGTCACAGTCCCTTGGGTCCGTCGCATACCTAAGGGCAATTGGTCTGCCAGTTGGTAGGGGTAGTTCTACTGGGAAGCGGCCAAAGTATTCTGTCGTAATCAATTGTATTTAATGAACTTAACTTTTCGCCCAGTTCAGGAATATAGCCCAAGGTCTGTCCAATCCTTCAAGAATGAGAAAACCTATGCCCTATTGTTGCAAACTGCTTCCCGAGAGCGCATCTCTCCCAGATGATTCCTCAATTAACAAATTGAAAATAGGGATGTTAGATCCGACCACACGCGCAAGACAGTAATTGCGGCGAACTCTCGACTTAGTTCGCGGCAGGGAGACAGTTGGGGACCCGCAGCCTTGCTAACATATTGATTATAAGATTGTTATTGGATTGGCCGCAAATGATCTAACTGCGATTCGGCATTGTTGGTAAGTTCTCCATCAACCAATTACTCGCTTTTTTGATGAATTTCTCTGCATAATCATTCGGACCTCTAATTGCCCTTTGAATTACCTGGCTAGCCTGACGTAAGGCACGAGCTAACTTCTTGCGATTCGGTTGGCTACAGCAACGGAGATTTCTGTGCAGAGCGAATTTCTGAAATACGGCCTATGCGCCCAGAGAGGTCTAAACCTGTTCGCCTATACATCGCAGGATAGTCACGATCAAATAACTGGGATGAGGGAAGGCTCCAGGCCTATAGAATCGAGCGGGTGCACCCTTTGAGTCCTTCCGGCGCCCATTCTCAAAAGCGTTGGTTTTATTTTATTGGTTGGGTACTACTGAGCTTGATTCTTTATTTCAGGCCAACCTTTGAGCTGTTTCAACTCGCGTGGCACGACGATACGGCGTCGCACATCTTACTTATCCCTCTCATTTCCGCGTGGCTGCTTTACACCGAGCGAAAACCAGAGCCACGGGACAGGGGATTCGCCTTTGGACCAGCCGCGGCGTTTTTTCTTTTGGCGGTTATCTCCGTTGTGATTGCCATGGTCTGCTCCTCCTGTACAGCGGGAGATCGCCTTTCCCTTTACACCCTGTCTCTCATTCTCTTGCTCATTGCCGGCTTTGTTCTCCTGTTGGGAGTTTCCACAGCGAAATCTTCCTCATTCGCGCTCGCATTTCTGCTATTCGCGATTCCGATTCCCGAAGTTATCTTGAACAAGATTATCTACTGGCTGCAAGCCGGATCCGCCGCGATCGCCGGACTTTTGTTCAATCTCAGCGGTGCTCCAGTGCTTCGCGATGGGTTTGTGTTCCATCTCCCGAAAATGTCCATCGAGGTTGCACAGGAATGCAGCGGTATTCGTTCCAGTCTGGCGCTGGTGATTCTGGCGTTGCTGGTGGCCCATTTTTCGTTCCGCCCGCTCTGGAAGAAAATAGTGTTCACCATCGCAGGCCTCGGTATGATGCTGATAAAGAACGGGATACGAATCGCAACGCTTACCCTACTCGCCAATTATGTCGACCCAGGCTTCTTGTATGGAAGACTCCACCACCAGGGAGGAGTCGTTTTCTTTTTAATTGGCTTGGCCCTGCTTTTGCCCGTCTACTGGTTTTTGCGGAAGGGTGAGGAAAGCTCGCGTGAACTGCAAGCGGCAGCCAATTAAGAGCTCGTCATTTCACGCAGTTGATCAAAGAATTTCGGGCAATACCGGCTAAGAGTCTGCATCAGGTTCCGCAAGTTTCTGGGAACCGTAGCCGGAATAGTAGTAATCGCCGTACGCATCGCTCTTCTCGATGCGGTTCAGTACCACACCCAAAAGATTCTTGTCACGAAACTCCGCAGAGGCTTTCTCGGCCATCTCATAATCGGTCGCACCCGCGCGAACGACGAAAAGCACACCGTCGCACATGTCGGCAAGTATGCTGGGGTCATGCACAGCCAGGGCCGGCGGCGAATCCAAAATGATCCAATCAAAAATTGTGGACATACGCTCGAGCAACTGTTTCATTCTTTCACTATGTAGCAGTTCACTCGGGTTCGAAACTTCGCGACCTCCCGGAATGAGGCAGAGATTCCCATCGCCGCCAACCTGGGTAGCCTGAAATTCGTCGCAGTCTCCACTCAGATAGTCGGATAATCCAGGCTCTTCTTTCGCGCCGAAATGAAGGTGCAGACGGGAAGCGCGCAAATCGGCATCGATTAGCAGCACGCGGCGGCCCGTCTGGCGAATGAAGGATTGCGCCAGGTTCGCGGCCACGAAGGTTTTGCCCTCGGCTGGAGTGCTGCTGGAGATGAGAATCTTCTTTAAGGGCTGAGCAGAGGCAATCTGATAAAGTCTGGATCGTAATGTCCTGAACTTTTCTGCTCCAGCCTGATGCTCCATAGTAGCAGAGAAAACGCTTGCGGATGGTTCGATTCTCCAGGTGGTCGGCGAGCAGCGCTTTGCAAAATCCTCGAATTGCAGTGTCCGCTGGTCGATTCTCGGGCGCTGCACGGTGCTAGGGGTCGCGGCCACAACTGCCGGTTTCGTTTCGACGAGGCTTTCCTGACTAGAAAGCTCCACCAGATCCGGAACGCTACCGTTGCCAGACTTGGAGTTTCGCTCTTCCGCCGCCTTTTTCAGCGCTTCATGGATCCGGCTCATTTTGCTCTCTTCTTAGACTTTCAGCTCAGGCTTCATGCTTTCGATGCAAGAACGCCATCATGCTTCGGAACGTTCGTCGGCTTGTGATGATTCCCGTGGCCTCGAACATCAAAACTCGGCACAGCAGCGAGGACCGGGAGCTTCAGGCAAACTTCCACGTCCCGTTCCGAGTACAGAGCCTTGTCGCTCAGTGCTAGCA
>Ga0075030_100000214_pt1 | contig 47716 bp, 43 predicted proteins | sample LitLauG_LLR_2012_FD_71393 | JGI IMG/M metagenome (GOLD analysis project Ga0075030, IMG submission 71393) | Freshwater sediment microbial communities from Pennsylvania, USA - Little Laurel Run_MetaG_LLR_2012 | ecosystem: Environmental > Aquatic > Freshwater > Creek > Sediment | place: USA... | reverse complement strand
CCCCACCACCGCCTCGGCCTCGATCTCAACCTCGTAGTCGCCGACCAGCCGCGCGACCTGAAGCAGCGTGTTCGCTGGCCGGATGGCGCCGAAGGTGCGGCCGTGCACCCGCGACACGGCCTCCCACTGGTCGGCGTCGCGCAGATAGACGCGCGTGCGCACGACATCTTCGAGCGACGCGCCGAGCGCCGACAGACTCGCGGCGATCTTATCGAGAATGAACACCGTCTGCCCCGCCGCGTCGCCCGGGCAGACAACCTCGCTGGCGCCATGCGTCGCTGTGGTGCCGCTGACGAGGATGCGGTTGCCGACGCGCACCGCGCGACTGTACCCGGCGATCGGCTCCCACACGCTGCCCGACGAGACCAGCGCGCGGTCGGGCCGACCTTCGACCGGCGTCGCTGTATAGACCTTGGGCAGACCCTCCAGATGATGGCTGAGATCGCCAGAGGCTGTCAGAAACGGCGGCTTGCGATACTCGTCGCCGCAATCCCCGAAAAGCGGCCTCGATCGCGCCATGGCGGCGCCGATTTCCGATCGGTCGGCGTCGTCCAGCGCCAGCGAGAAGGCGGCGCGGTTGTCTTCGCAGTGCTGTCTTTCGCCAAGCCGCGCGCCGACGATAATCGCGGCGACGGCAGGCTGATCGAGCGCCCAGCGCGTCGCCACATTGGCGATCGAAACCCCATGCCGGCGCGCGACTCTGCTGAGCGCCGTCAGAATGTCCTGCAGGGCGGCCCATCCGCCGGTCGCATCGACAAAGCGTTTGTACTTCATCTTGCTCCAGTCGGAGAGTGCGTCCGGCTCCGGCTCGCCGAGCCAGCGTTCGGAAATCAACCCGCCGCCGAGGGTTCCGTAGGCGAGGAGCCGCACGCCATTCTCGATGCAGAACGCGCTCATATCCCCCGCCGCGCGCCGGTCGAGAAGCGAGAAGCAGACCTGATTGGTTGCGACGGGAATTCCATGTTTGACCAGGACACGCAGATGCCCCGTGTCGAAATTGGTAACGCCGAGATGGCGGATCACGCCTTCGCGCTGCAGCGTCGCAAGCTCCTTCATCGCATCGAGGTAACCCGGATGCTCAAACGTCCACCAATGCAACTGCATCAGGTCGATCGAAGCGACGCCAAGACGCTGCAGGCTTCGTTCGACGCCGGAGCGCACAATTTCGGGCGTCATCGGGCCGGGGGCCGGGCACCATTTGGTGAACACGCTCGGACGATGCGCGAGCGCACGCTCGCCCGCCGCTACCCGCGCGAGAAAGCGGCCCGCAATGATCTCAGCGCTGCCGTAATGATCGGCCATGTCAAAGCTGTCGAAGCCCGCTTCCGCATAGCCGAGCATCGCCGATGAACTGATTTCCGGATCGAGCAGCTTGCCGCCGCGCTCCATATCGGCGACCTGCCAAAGGCCGGTCACGATGCGGCTGATGGTGAGATCGGGGGCGAGCTGGAAGCGATCCGCGCCGGCGGGAGGCGTCATGGGTGCGCTCTCTCTCCGTCATGGCCGGGCTTGCGCCGACGCCGCGGAGCGCCCCCTCCCCCCTTGCGGGGGAGGGCCGGGGAGGGGGGTCGAACCGACCTCAGCATTTGTATCCTCGCGACTCCATCAGAAGGCCCTCATCCTGAGGAACCCGCGCAGCGGGCGTCTCGAAGGATCGCCCCGCGCGTGGCGAAAAAACTCAGGCAGGCGCTCCATCGCCGATCCTTCGAGACGCCGCTTCGCGGCTCCTCAGGATGAGGTTCGTTGATACGGATCGGGAATTCGCGCGCTACTTGATCTTCGCCTTGATCGCGTTCACGTCGTCAGTGCTCATCTCGCCGACCGTCGTCACCTTGCCGTCGACGATCTTCCACAATCGGAACGGGCCGGTGATGTCGCCGTATTGATCGAACGCGACCGGGCCGATGACGCCTTCATAGCGGATCGCCTTGCCGTCCTTGATCAGCCCGAGCGCCTTGGCGAAGTCGGCCTTGCCGGCATGAATGACTTCGCCCGACTTGTCGGTGACCTTGAAGATCGCATCGCGAATTGCGAGCGGATCCTGGCTCGGCGCCGCTGCGATGGCGAGGCCGATGATCGCGCCGGCGTCATACGAGCGGTCGGCGGCGGGATTGCTCGGATCGATGTTGGAAAACGCCTTGTAGTTGGCGTTGAAATATTCGGTCGAGGCGGTGGGACTCGTGCCCGAGGACGTGCCGAACGCATCGTTCAGATATTTTGCGCCAACGCTTGAGATGAAGTCGGGGCTGTTCATGCCGTCGTTGAGCAGGAATTTCTGCACGCCGCCCTGCGAAATCCAGGCGCGCGCGATCGTTGCTCCATCGACCGGCGTGGAAATCAGATAGAGTCCGTCGGGCTTGGCCGCCATCGCCGCCGTCACTTCGGAAGCGTAGCTCGATTGCTTTTCGTTATAGGGCGTGACGGACACAACCTCGCCGCCGAGCGCCTTGTAGGCTTTGGCGAACTCGCCATACATGTTGACGCCGAAATCGTTGTTGACGTGGATCACCGCGATTTTCTTAAAGCCTTGATCGAGGGCGTATTTGGCCGCAGCCGTGCCCTGCAATGCGTCCGACGTGATCGTGCGGAAGAAGATTCCGTTCGTCTTGCCGTCGCGGCCGAGCGCCGTCAGCGTTGGCGAGGACGACGCGGGAGATATCTGTACAATCTTCGCGGGACCGGTCACCGATGTCAGGATCGGGATCGACACCGACGAGATAATCCCGCCGATAATCACCGGCACTTTCTTGAGCTGGACGAGCTGATTGGCGGCATCGACCGCGACGGCGCCCGAGCTCTGCGAATCGCGGGTGTCGGTCGCCAGCTTGCAGCCATGAGCGCCGCCCGCGTCATTGATGTCGCGCAAAGCCATCTCGACCGATTTGGCGCCGGCCTGTCCGTATTCGCCCGCTGGGCCGGTCAATTCCATGACCAATCCGACCGTGATCGTGCAGTCAGCCGCAGTGGCGAGCGACCCGCCAGCGGTCAGCGCAAAAGCCGCCGACATCATCCATGCTATCGATTTCATCCGTCTTCCCTCCCTTTGAATCCTGCCGTTTTGCTCACGACGCTTTGGCGTTGAGATTGTATTTCATGATCGATCCGTGCCGGCTCTCGCGATCGCGCTCCAGCCCATAAACCTCGCCGGTCGGACCCTCCCGCCGGTCGACAACCGCAGCGATGGCGGTGTAGTCGGCGGCGTCGAGCGCAATGTTCGATATGGCGACGTTAGCGGCAAGATGCGCGCGCGTAAGGGCGCCGACGATGACGGCGCCGACGCCTGGCTGCTCCAGCGTATAGCGGCTGGCGATGGTGGCGATGTCGGTCGCGTGGCGATCGGCGATCGCCCGCAGTGTAGCCAGCAATTCCTGAAACAGACTCCATCCGCCGAAATCGTCGATGATCGGTTTGTATTTGGTCAGCGACCGGTTCTCCAGCGCGTTTGTCGGCTCAGACGCGCCAAGCCAGCGATCGGACAGAAATCCACCGGCGACAGAGCCATAGCAAAGCAGAGCGACGCTGTGCTGTTGGCACAATTGCGCCAGCCCCGACTGCGGCCGATGGTCGAGCAGCGAATATTGGACCTGCATCGTCAGCAGGGGAATGCCGGCCGCCAGGATCGTCGACACATGCGCAGTGTCGAAATTCGTGCCGCCGACATGGCGTATCTTGCCCTGAAGGCGCAACTCCTCGAGCCAGCCCAGCGCATCGAGCCAGCGCGGCTCGCCATAATCCCACCAGTGGAATTGAACGAGATCCAGCGTCTGCATCCGCAACCGGCGCAGGGACGCGTCAACGATCCTCTTGACGTCGGCGCGCGCGATGTGAGGCAAGACGGCAAGGTCAGGCACAAGTTTGGTGTGCACTTTGACGTGCGCCGCGGCGGCTTCACCGCGCTCGTCGCGCAGCCGCGCGAGAAAGTCGCCATAGAGGTCTTCGACGCCGGTGTAGATATCGGCGCAGTCAAACGTGGTGATCCCAGCGTCAAACGCAGCGATCAGATCGTCGATGGCGTTGGACCGGTCGATCGGGCCATGCCCGCCCGCAAGCTGCCAGCCGCCGCGAATGACCCGCGAAATCGAATAGTCCGGCCTCAGCGCGATTGTCGCGACGCCCGTCATTTTCGGCTCGCCCCGAGCGGTACAGCGGTCGTGGAGCGATGGCTGAAACGGCGCGATCCAAGACGCGTGATCCGCAATCGGCTGGAGCAATTCGGGTCGGGGCAGGCGATTTCCGCGTCGCTCGTCATCCAGTCGTTGGGGTGCGTTGGCCGCTGCTTGGCGGCGAGCAGCGGCAAGACCGCCGCCAGCGAATAAATTGAGAAGCCCTGGCCCGGCGGAAGCGTCAACATCTCTCCGCGCAGTTCGAAGAAATCCTTGTCGCGAGCGCCGCAATAAACTTTTCCGCCGGGCGGCACGACAACCTCGACCCGCAGGTCGAAAAGTTCAAAGCTGTCGTCGTCGGATGGAGCGCTCATCGCTGCCGAGCTTGTCCGCCATAGTTGGCACTGCTAGCGTCACCTTAGCGGCGTTTGATCAAAGATCAATCGCGCGGCTGGCCGAGCCCCGGGCGGCGCGGCTGACCGCCTGATGGAGCGACGATGGACAGCAGGAAAGCTCCAACCGACAGCCGCGCCGCGCAGACCGGCCATGTCCTCGTCGCGGAAAATCTGGTCAAGCGATTTGGCGGCATGACAGCGGTCGATGGCGTCTCGCTCGCGGTGCGAAGCGGGGAGATCGTCGGCCTGATCGGGCCGAACGGCGCCGGCAAGACGACGCTGTTCGATTGCGTCGCGGGCGAGCGCGCGCCGGATGAAGGTCGCATTGTTCTGAATGGCCGCAGGATCGAGCGCGCTCCCGCGCATGCCCGCATCGCGCATGGCATGGCCAGGACATTTCAGATTCCGCGCCCGTTCGCCGGCATGACGCTGGTCGAGAACGTCATGCTGGGTTCCCGCGACCAGTCGGGCGAAAACATCCTGCCGAACTGGCTGACCCCGGCCAGCGTGGCGCGCGAGGAGCGCGCGACGTTCGACAAGGCGATGGACCTTCTCGGCTTCGTCACTCTCGCGAGGCTCGCGCACCAGCCGGCGCGCGCACTCTCGGGCGGACAGCGCAAGTTGCTCGAACTGGCGCGCGTCCTTATGACGGAGCCGACGATCCTGTTGCTTGACGAGCCGGCGGCGGGAGTCAATCCAAGCCTGCTCGAGATCATCATTGAGCGCATCGTCGAAATCAATAACCGCGGAACCGCTTTGCTGATCATCGAGCACAACATGGAGATGGTGGCTCGCCTCTGCGACCATGTGCTGGTCATGGCCGGGGGGCGTCTGCTCTGCGAGGGCCGGCCCGATCAAATCGCCGGCGATCCGCGCGTCATCGAAGCCTATCTGGGCGGCGTCGCCGCGTGAACGACATACGGCGCGCTATCCTGGTTGTTGACAATCTCGTCGCGGGCTACGAGCCCGGCTTGCCTATCGTCAACGGCGCCTCGCTATCCCTAGGAGCCGCGGAGATCGTCGTCATTCTGGGACCCAATGGCGCGGGAAAATCGACGCTGATCAAAGCTGTCGCCGGCTTGATCCCGATCGCCGGCGGCAAGGTGATTCTGGCGGGCAAAGACATTACGCGATTGCCCGCCCATCAAATCGCGCGCAACGGCCTCGCCTTCACCCCGCAGACTGAGAATGTCTTCGCAGGAATGACAGTGGACGACAATTTGCGCCTCGCCAGCGGCATTCTTGCGGTTTCGCAGCGACGCGCCAGGATCGAAGAGATGTATGCGCTGTTTCCCGACCTCGCTCGCCAGCGTCGCCTTCTGGCGGGGCGTCTGTCGGGCGGCCAGCGCCAGATGCTGGCGATCGGGCGGGCACTGCTGGTCGGGCCCTCAGTGCTGGCGCTCGACGAGCCTTCAGCCGGTCTTTCGCCGAGGCTTGTCGACGTGGTGTTCTCCCGACTCAACGACATCCGCGCCTCTGGCGTCGCCATTGTTCTCGTCGAACAGAACGCGCGCGCCGCGCTGGCGATCGCCGACCGCGCCTACATCATGTCCGAGGGGCGCATTGCTCACGAGGGCGCCGCCCCGGGTCTCGCAACGGATCCGGCCGTCGCCGCGCTCTACCTCGGCGGGTTGAAGGCGGGCACCCCGCGCGGAGCTGCGTCTTGACGCTTCAGTTCGTTGCGGATGGGTTGATTGCGGGCGCGTTGATCGGGCTTGGCGCAATCGGCGTGACGCTGACCTATTCGATCCTGCGTTTTGCCAATTTCGCGCATGGCGAGTTCATCTCATTCGGCGCCTATGCGACGCTGCTGCTCGCAGGGGCGATCGGCGCGATCTTTGCGGGCTCCACGCAGTCGATCGGCTCGCTTTCCATTGGCTGGGCGGTCGTCGCGGCGGGGCTCATCGCGATGGCTTTGACCGGGCTGCTCGCTTTGGCGCTGGATTTTCTGGTGTTTCGCCGCTTGCGCGAAAAGGGCGCCGCCATCACCACGGTCATGGCGAGCTTTGGCGCATCGATGGCGTTGCGCGCGCTGCTCGAGTTTATGTTCACTTCGCGCCCGACCTATTTTTCGCGCGATTTGCAAATCGCCATGCCGATCGGGTTGGGCATTCGCGTCACGCCCGATCAGATGGCTTTGCTTGGCGTCACCGCCGCGCTGCTGATCGCCGTCCATCTCTTGTTGACGAGGACACAGACCGGACGCGCGATGCGCGCGGTCAGCGAGAACCCAAGCCTTGCGCGCGTCGCTGGCATCGACGTGGACAGAGTGGTGCGAACAACCTGGCTGCTCGGCGGCTCTCTGGCCTGCGCAGCCGGGGTGATGCTTGGACTGCTCGTCCAGATACGACCGTACATGGGCTTCGACCTGCTGCTGCCGCTGTTCGCCGCCGCTATTCTCGGCGGGATTGGCAGCGTGCCGGGGGCGGTGGCGGGCGCGCTGATCGTCGGGGTCAGCGAAGCGGCGGCGGTGCAAATGGTCGGCGCCGAATGGCGCGCCGCAGTTGCCTTCCTTCTGCTGAGCGGCATCCTGTTGATCAAGCCGACGGGCCTGTTTGGAAAGTCTGAGTGATGCCGGACCTGGCGGGCCTGATAACCTATGCGAGCTTCTTCTTCGTCACCGCGCTGGTGAATGCGATCGTCTGTCTGGGCCTCAACCTGCAATGGGGCCAGACCGGCCTGTTCAACGTCGGAATCGCCGGGTTTGTCGCGATCGGCGCTTACGCCTCCGCGCTACTCACAACGCCGGCGATCGAAGGACATTGGGGCGGATTTGCCCTGCCGATCGTTATCGGCTGGATAGGCGCGATGGCCGCGGCGGGAGCGCTGTCCGCTTTTGTTGGAGCGATCACCTTGCGGCTGCGCGCCGACTATCTGGCAATCACGACGTTTGGGGTGGCGGTGACGGTTCACCTTGTCGCTTTGAATGCTCAGAGGCTGACCGGCGGCGCATTCGGCATCGGATTCATTCCGCGCCCGTTCGAAAGCCTGGCGGAAAAGCCCCTGCAATTCGGCGTGGCCAATCTTGCCGTCGTCGCAGCGCTCGTCGGGATCCTCTATGTGGCGCTGGAGCGCCTCGTGCGCAGTCCATGGGGGCGCGTCCTTCGCGCAATTCGCGAGGACGAGCGCGCGGCCCGCTCGCTGGGAAAAAACCCGACGCACTACCGGCTGCAGGCTTTTGCGCTCGGCGGGGCGATCATGGGTCTCGGCGGCGCCGTCCACGCCCATTACATCGGGTTCATCGCGCCAGAAAACTATCAGTCGGCCCTCACCTTTCAGATCTGGGCCATGCTGATCGTCGGCGGCTCGGGCAACAATCGCGGCGCGATCATCGGAGCAATTCTGATCTGGGCGTTATGGAGCGCGTCGGGTCTGGCGATCGGCGCCTTCTTTCCGGCTGAAGAACAGGCGCGTGCGGCGGCTCTGCGCATCGCCGCAATCGGGGCGATGCTCGCGACCATGATCGTGCTGAGGCCGCGCGGACTACTGGGCGAACGAGCGACTGTATCGCGTCATCTTGACGATGTCCGCCCGTAGGCGACCCGATGTTTGGATTATGGCGTGCCGCAATTTCGTCGGGTTTTGATGCCAGAAAGCCACTCTGACGTATTAACGGCGTATTGACAGTTGTTTATCGTGAGTATTGCAAACATGCGCAGGATAAACCTGCCGGGGAGGATATTGTGTACTTATGACGTACACCGTTGTTGTCATTTCGCTCCTATCAGCCTTTGCCAGCGGCGCTGTCTTAGGGGCTAGATACTTAGCGTTTGTGCTGGTTCCCTCCAGTATGATTGTCGCGGGCGCTATTGCGGAAATGAACTTCGCTTTTGGCGGGAGTTTTCTGCGATCGCTGATCTGGATCGGCGCCGCCCTGGTCGCTCTGCAGTTCGGCTATATCTTTGGAACCGCTGCTCTTCGTTCTTTGCTGTCTCAAAGCCCCCAGCTCGACCCGGCGGCGCGCCGACGCGAGCATGGCCGCGGCAACATTCGACTTTGACCGGTCGATTTACCGTCAAAATGCGGGACTGCCGGCGAAATAGCTTTGCTTGTTAAGCCTCGTCTAACCCAAGGCTGTCATCGTCGCCCCTCGCCTGCGAAGCGCGGGCGAATAAACGTATGTCGGGCGACGAGGAGAGAACTTTATGCTGACGCTCACCGAAGCGGCGCGGTTAGCGGGCGTGTCCAAGACGACGCTCACGCGGGCCATTCGTGCGGGAAAGCTGACCGCAACTCCACTTGAGGACGGCGGCTTTGCAATCGACGCGAAACAGCTTGCCCGCGTGTACAAAGTGAAGCTTCAGTCTCCACCGGTCGTCGCCGCCGTTGCCTTTCGGCCGATTGATCCTCTTCCGCTTACTGCACCGTCACCTCTGGATCTGCCTCGTTTGGCTGAACCGGACCTGTTGCCGACGGTCGAACCTCTATTTTCGCCGGAATCGCTCGCCGGCGACCACCAGCATTTCGACCTTTCCGCGCCCTTGCCGCTTGTTGCATCTGAGTTGCCGGCCGTTGAAGAGGAGCCTTTGGCCGTAGTCGCGGCGCCAGTCGCAGAAGCGCCGGTCTCGGCGATGCCCGCTGACGAGCCGATTCCGCCCGCCGATCTCTCCGTGGAGCCGATTGAGCCGCCGAGCCTGGAGGATGCAACGTCAGACGATCCACTGGGCCCCGAGGACGCGGAACTCGCGGCGCGCGTCGCGACTCTCGACGCCGAAATCAAGGGTCTGAGGGACCTGCTGGCGGAGGTGAAGGCGAGCCGCGATGAGTTGCGCGGGGAGAGGGACGAATGGCGCGGCCGAGCGGATCGGCTTCTGCAGGATTTGCAGCGGCCATGGTGGCGGCGATTGGCGGGCTGATTCTGCCCGCGACTGCGTTGCTGCGGCGCGTGCGTATTGCCGAAACGGCGAGCCCATAACATTATCGCCGGCGCAGCCGACCAGTTTGCTGCGGAGCCCGATATGAAGGCGAGCACCCGGCCTGATCCGCTGAAGCGCTATCGTGCGAAACGAAACTTCGCCCGCACCGCAGAGCCTAAGCCGGTCATCGAGGCGGAAGAGGGCTCGCGCTTCGTTGTTCAAAAGCATGACGCCCGACGCCTGCATTACGATCTGCGTCTCGAACTTGACGGCGTTCTTCTCAGTTGGGCCGTTCCGCACGGGCCTAGCTTGGTTTCCAGCGAAAAGCGCCTCGCGGTGCGCACCGAAGATCATCCGCTCAAATATCTCACCTTCGAGGGCGTCATTCCCGAGGGCGAGTATGGCGGGGGGACCATGATCGTGTGGGACCGCGGGACGTGGAGGCCGCTGCACGATCCGCACAAATCGCTCGCCAAAGGACATATTGAATTTGAGCTCAACGGCGAACGCTTGAAAGGACGCTGGCATCTCGTGCGCCTTCGCCCGCGGCCGCGAGAAAAGACCGAGCAGTGGCTCCTGATCAAGGGCGCGGACGAATATGAACGCACCACGTTCGACCCTGACATTCTCGCCGAGGAAGAGACTTCCGTCCTGTCCGGGCGACGCAACGACGATCTCTCATCAAGCGACGCGATCCGCGAAGACCACAAGTCCCGCGCCGAAATCGTCGCTGCGCGGCCGGTCAAATTGCCCGACGCGAGCAAGATCAAGGGGGCTCGCAAGGCTCTGCTTCCGCTGTTTGTCGAGCCCGAGCTTGCTTCGATGGCCGAGCAACCGCCGGCGGGTTCGCAATGGTGGCATGAGATCAAGTTCGACGGCTACAGGGCGCAGGCGCGAGTGGATGGCCGCGACATAAAAATCCTGACTCGCACGGGACTCAACTGGACCGACCGCTTCTCGCCAATTGCCGACGCTGTTGGAGCGCTAGGTCTCGGCTCGGCGATTCTCGATGGCGAAATCGTAGTGGAGGACGCCGCGGGACTATCGAGCTTCAACGAATTGGTCGGCGATCTCAAGAGCGGTCGCACGGATCGGTTTCGCTACTACGTTTTCGATGTCCTGTATCTCAACGGCGCCGACCTGCGGAACGCCAGCCTCGCCGATCGCAAGGAGGCGCTGGCGGGCATTTTTGCGACCCCGCCGCCCGCGCGCCTTGCTCTCAGCGAACACTTCGTCATCGATGGCGCGCAATTCTTCGAGCACGTAAGCCGGCTCGGCCTCGAAGGCATGATTTCGAAGCGGTTCGATCGTCCCTATCGATCGGGCCGATCCAACGACTGGCTCAAGTCGAAAAGCGTGTCGAGCCAGGAATTCGTCGTCGTCGGCTTCGTTCCCTCGACGACGGCGAAACGGGCGATCGGGTCGCTGGCGCTCGGCTACTATGAAAAAGACAAATTGATTCACGCGGGGCGCGTCGGGTCGGGCTTCGCCCAGGATGAGACAACCGCCTTGTACGCGGCGCTCGAAAAGACGAAAATCGACAAGCCTGTTTTCGGCCGTAAGCTGGCGGAGGGCGCCGAGAAAGGCGTGCGCTGGGTTGAGCCGAAGCTGGTCGCGCAGGTCGAATATCGCGGCTGGTCGAGGGAAGACCTGCTCATGCATTCGACATTTCGAGGTCTGCGCGACGACAAGGATCCACGCCGGATTGTGCGCGAGGCGCATCGCGCCGCTGCTAAGTCGAGTGAGCCGACGCCGATGGAACTCACGCACCCCGAGCGAATGCTTTGGCCCGCTGACGGAATCACCAAGCAAGGGCTCGCCGACTACTATACGGAAAATGCCGAACGAATTTTGCCGCACCTGAAGGGCCGACCTCTCAGCCTCGTCAGATGTCCCGGCGGAATCGACGCCGAGTGCTTTTTCGCCAAGCACGCCTGGGCAGGGCTGGACAACTCGGTGCGCCGCGTTAAGGCGGACGGCGCCGAGCCGTTCCTGGTTGTCGACAATTTGCGGGGATTGCTGGCGCTGGTGCAGGGCAACGTGCTGGAAATTCATCCGTGGGGTTCGACAATTGATGATCTCGAGCGCCCGGATCGCCTGATATTCGATCTTGATCCCGGCGAGGGAGTGCCCTGGAGCGCTGTGATCGAGGCCGCTCACGAAGTCAGGCAACGGTTGCGCGATCGTTTCAAGTTGGAAAGTTTCGTCAAAACCACTGGCGGCAAGGGCCTGCATGTTGTGACGCCGCTCGTTCGCTCCGTGAATTGGGATGTCGCCAAGGCGGCCTGCAGGCAACTGGCGGAGGCCATGGAATCCGACAGTCCCCAGCGCTATCTCGCCCACATGGCCAAGAGCGCGCGCAAGGGGCGAATCTTCGTGGACTACCTTCGCAATAGCCGCGGCGCGACCGCGGTGTCGGCTTTTTCGACAAGGGCTCGGGCAGGGGCCACCGTATCAACGCCGCTTGGCTGGGATGAATTATCCGACGCAATCAAATCCGATCATTTCCGGGTCGGCAATATCGGTCGCCGCCTGGCCTATCTCAGGGAGGATCCGTGGGCGGCCTTCTTTACGACGAAGCGGCGCTTGTCGCCTGCAAAGGGGGGCGCCAAGCGCTCGAGCTAAAACTGTGCCGCCGCGCGTTTCACTTCAAGCCGGCATAGTTGAGCCAGGCGTCGGGCTTCCGGCGCTTCGGCAGCGGGTGTAGCGGCGATCGTATCCCAAAGCGGCAGCGCCGCCTCGAAGCGATGAACGCGCATCAGCAGGAGCGCCGCATTATAGCGGGCGTCGATGTATTCAGGCTCGACAAGCGCGGCCTGCCGGTAATTTGCCAGCGCTTCGTCGACGCGGCCCTGCTGTTCCGCTAGCACGCCGAGATTGAACCACGCGTCGGCCAGCGCCGGATTGCGCGCGATTGCCAGGCGATACGCGATTGCCGCCTCCTTCGGGTGCCCCAACGCGTCGAGAACATTGCCGAGATTGAACGGAATGACGGGATCGTCTGGGTCGAGACGCGACGCAAGCTCGTACCAGCGCTGGGCGCCGGGCATATCGCCGTTAGCCTCATTCGCCTCGGCGCGCGCGAAAGCCTCGTCGGCGGTGATGTCGTCGCTCGGCAGAGGGAGCAGCATCTGTCCGTCGAGCGCCGCCGCCTGCCCGCCGATCTCCTGGACGATCTCCCCCCATGGCGCCTCGGAAAGCCGCGCGCTGGACAGGCTCGCGCCATGCTCCTCCAGGGCGATCGCAGCGGCGGCGATCTTCCCAAGCCGGGCGCCGGCCGAAAGCAGCCGCGCGATCAATCGCGCGACGACGAGATCCGAATAGGAATAGCGTTCGTCGACCGGTTTGAGAATGTCGTAGAGCGCGAGCCCGCGCGTTTGGGTCAGCGTCAGTCCGGAAAGCCGTGCGAGGTCCTCGCCGGAATGAGGCAATTCCGCCTCGCTTGCCGGGGCTAAAATTCCCAATGTTCTCCTGAGCCATAACTCAGATTCGAAAAGAACGCCGAGCGGCGGTTGGCGTCCCAAAACGAGTTCGCCGGAGTCCGACAAAGTGCGCGCCGCCGAACTGTGGCCAAGCACCAGTGTCGTTGCGTTTGTTGCGCGCCGCGTCACGCTGAGGCGCACAGCGTCGGCCAATTGAGCGATCCGGCGCTGGGTCAGTCCACGAAGCCTGCCGTGAATATAGACTTTGCCCCATTCCGGTGACATGTTGAGCATTAGCCTCTGGGAAATAATTGTTGGGTAACGTTTCCATCGCGTAATCCCACAGGCGGAGTTTGTGTCATGGCGCCTCGAGCCAATTGGAAGGGTTATCTCAAGCTGTCGCTTGTCTCGTGCGCCGTCAATCTCTATCCGGCGTCCAGCTCTTCATCCCGCGTGTCGTTCAACACCATCAACCGCAAGACCGGCAACAAGGTTAAGCGACAGTTCATCGACTCCAAAACCGGCGAGGTCGTCGAACCCGAGGATCAGGCCAAAGGTTATCCGATTTCCAAGACGTCCTTCCTCATCGTCGAAGACGAGGAACTGGATAAGATTCAGATCGAGAGCACGCATACAATCGATATCGAGAAATTCGTGCCGCGCGCGGAGATCGATCCGCGTTATCTCGAAGCGCCCTATTATATCGCGCCGAGCGAGCATGTCGCCGAGGAGGCGTTCGCCATCATTCGCGACGCCATGCGCGATGAACAGGTTGTCGGGCTCGGCCGCGTTGTGATCGCGCGACGCGAGCGCATTATCATGCTCGAACCTCTCGACAAGGGGATCGTCGGCACGGTGTTGCGTTACGGATACGAAGTGCGGCGCGAGACCGAGTATTTCGAGGAGATCCGGGACCTTCAATTGCCCGCGGAAATGAAGGACCTTGCCCACATGATCATTCAGCGCAAGGCGGGCCATTTCCTTCCCGATGAATTCACCGACCGCTACGAGGATGCCGTGGTCGAACTCGTTCGCGCCAAGCAAGCCGGCCTGCCGACGCAGACCGCCGAGCAGCCATCGCGTCCCAGCAATGTCGTCAGCATCATGGATGCGTTGCGCAAAAGCATTGCGGCGGCGGGCGGCCCTATGCCAGTAGCGGGCAAGCTCAGGTCGGCGGTCACGCCCGGCCCCGCGTCAAAGCCCAAAGCGGCGTCCAAAGCCAAAGGCGGAGGAAAGCCTGCCGCCGCGCCCGCGTCCAAGGCGCGGAATGCGAAATAGACGCCTGCAGGCGCCCGGTTGAAGCAGATGTCGAACGAGCCGAACAACAGCGTCTCGTTCGAGAAGGTCGGCGTGCGGGGTTTCTTGCATCGCCCTCCAGGTGAAGCCGCGCGCGGCCTCGTGCTGACCCATGGAGCCGGGGGTAATTGCAACGCGCCGCTGCTCGTGTCGCTGGCTGAAGCGTTCGCGTCCGCGGGACTGTGCGTGCTGCGCTGCGATCTGCCGTTCCGCCAGAAGCGTCGATCCGGCCCGCCTTCGCCCGCGTTCGCGGCGGGGGATCGCGGCGGATTGCGCGCCGCGGTCGAGGCTCTGCGGGAGGTCGCGCCGGGCGACATCTATCTGGGCGGACAATCCTACGGCGGTCGCCAGGCCAGCATGCTCGCAGCCGAACAACCAACCCTGGTTCAGGCCCTGCTGTTGCTGTCTTACCCGCTGCATCCGCCGAACAAACCGACCGTCCTTCGCACAGCGCATTTTCCCGCCTTGCGCACCCCCGCTCTGTTCATCCACGGCGATGCCGACCCGTTCGCTTCGAGCGAAGAACTGCGGGCGGCGGTAGCGATGATCCCGGCCCCAACGCGGATCATGACGATCGAACGGGTTGGCCACGATCTTGGGCGCGGCCGCGTCAACCTGGCCGAAATCGTCGCGGCGCTGCTGCAGATCGGATCATTGGCGCAGCTCTAGCGAACGCGATCACGTCCGCAGATATTTGTTGAACCAGTCGAGCGTACTCTGCCACGCTTCTTTCGCCGCGGCCTCGTCGTAGCGAGGTGTCGTGTCGTTGTGAAAGCCGTGGTTGGCGCCCTTGTAGATATGCCCTTCATGCGGCACATGCGCTTGGGTCAGAGCCGCGTCGAAGGCGGGCCATCCGCTGGTGATGCGCGTATCGAGTTCGCCGTATTGGGCGTCGATCGGGGCCTTGATCTTCGCCACATCCGCAGCGGCGGGCTGCGCGCCATAGAACGGAACCGCCGCGGCAAGATCGGAGCCCATCTTCACCGCCAACTGATTGACGACGCCGCCGCCAAAGCAGAATCCGATCGCGCCGAGTTTGCCGCTGCAGTCAGGCCGCGATTTCAGCCACGTTGCGGCGGCCAAGAAATCCTCCATCATTTTGGCGGGGTCGACCTGGCTGAAAAGCGTGCCGCCCTTTTCGTCGTCGCCGGGGTAGCCGCCCAGCGATGTCAGTCCGTCGGGCGCGAATGCGACAAAGTTGGCGATGGCGAGGCGCCGCGCGACATCTTCGATGTAAGGATTAAGTCCGCGGTTCTCGTGGATGACGATGACACAGGGCAGTTTCTCCGCGCCCACCGGCCGCACGAGATAGCCTTTGATGCCGCCATTTCCTATTGGGGATGGCACGGTCGGGTGCTCCGCCTGGAGGCGCTTGTCGTCGGGGGGAACCTGGATCGCCCAGGCGTAATTCGGGCGCAGCATCTGGAAAAGCGCCCCCGCGGTGACGCCGCCGACAGCGAATTTCTGCGCGCGATCGAGGAAGTTCCTGCGGCTGATTTCGCCATGCACATAGCCGTCGAACAGGTTCAGCAATTCTTGCGGAAAGTCCGACGCTTTCTTGCGCTCCATTGCATGGCCCTCGCTGGCCCCGGTCAGTAGTTTCCACCCCGTCGGGGCAATGTGCAACAGCAGAGGTTATTCAACTTAAGCGTGTGCGATGGGGTGTTTCCGCCAAGGATTCCGTCAAGTTTTTCCAAGCTTTTGTCAAGTTTCCGCAAGGATTTTGCCAAATATTTCCAACCTTTTTGCCAAGCTTTTCCAAACTTTTTTGAGGGCCATTTGGGGAATATCAATGGCCTGCAGTCAGAAAAAGCCTAAAACCGATTTGCGCTCCTCCAGGGGGCCTCGAGTCAGACTCGCCGCTACAACCAAAAGTCGCAATCTGGCCATACCTCCATCGACACTCTACATCGATGATTGTTTTTCCGAAAGGAATTGTTGTGCAGCGCGGTCGCGATCAAATTCCCGCGACCTGTAACAAGCCCCCGACGGGCGGCGTATCCTGGCGAGGAAGCCCAGGAGAATCCCATGCGGACTCGTCGACAAATTTTGAGCTCCGGCGGTTTGGGTCTTGCCGCGCTGGCGATCGGCTCGCTCGCGCTGCCCGCGCTGGCGGCCAGCGATCATCTGGTGCGCGACGACGCGGAGTGGCGGAAAAGTCTTTCTCCCGACCAGTATTCCGTGTTGCGCCAGGCGAGCACCGAGCGGCCGTTCAGCAGCCCGCTGCTGCATGAAGCGCGATCGGGAGCGTTCGCTTGCGCGGGATGCGATCAGCCGGTGTTTTCGTCGAAAACCAAGTTTGACAGCGGCACGGGATGGCCGAGCTTCTGGGCGCCGATCGAGGGCGCGGTCGCCGCCTCTGCCGATTCTTCCTTTGGCATGAGCCGCACCGCCGTATCCTGCAGCCGCTGCGATGGGCATCTTGGACATGTCTTCAATGATGGTCCCAAGCCGACCGGGCTTCGCTATTGCATCAACGGCGTCGCGCTGAAATTCATCGCCGCCGCCGCTTGACCCTATTCCTGTCGCAAAAGCGCACTGAGGCGCGCAAGGAGATGCGTATGAGAAACCAGTTGACGGCGTCGCCGGCCCGACGGGGCTTTGAGCGTATCCTGTTTCCCGCGCTATTCGGTCTGATGGCGGTGGGCGCGGTGCTCGTCCTTCCTGGCCGGGGCGTGGCTGAAGGCGCTGTGCCGCTTCCGCCTCCCGCGGCGGACATGCCGGCAGGAGCGGGCCAGCAAAAAATCGTCCTCGCCGGCGGCTGTTTCTGGGGCGTTCAAGGCGTGTTCCAGCACGTCAAGGGCGTCACTGAGGCGGTGTCAGGCTATGCGGGCGGCGAAAAGGCCACGGCGACCTACGATCGGGTCAGCACCGGGCGAACCGGCCACGCCGAGTCGGTGGAGGTCACGTTCGATCCCCGCGTCGTGACTCTGGGCTCAATCCTGCAAGTGTATTTCTCGGTCGCGCACAATCCGACCGAGTTGAACTTCCAGGGACCCGATTCAGGAACGCAGTATCGCTCCGAGATCTTTTATGAGAACGACGAGCAGAAGCGCATCGCGGAAGCGTACATCGCGCAACTCGGACAGGCCAAGCTGTTTACCGCTCCGATCGTCACGAAGGTCGAGCCGCTGAATGGATTCTATCCCGCCGAGGCCTATCATCAGAATTACGCGACGCTCCATCCGGACGCGCCTTACATCGCGGTGAACGATCTGCCGAAGATTGGTAATCTGAGCCATCTTTACGCCGAGATGTATCAGCCGAAGGCGAAACTCGTCGCCGTCGCCGGCGCGAACGAACGGTCGAATTGATCGCGGCTTCTCACGGCGCGATCAGCGCGACTCCCTTGACCTGCGCGTAGAGCTCCATCCCTTCGGTGAGTTCAAGACTATCCCAGGATCGCTTGGTGACGCGGGCGAGAATGCGCGCGCCTCCGCCGTCGATCCCGATGCCGAGCACTACGATGATTTCATGCTCGCCGAGCGGCGTCGCACTGAGGATCCGCGCCTTCATCGTATTGATGATGGTCGAAGCGCCCGGCGGTTGGCGAGCCAGGCTGACGTCGCTGGCGAAAATCTTCAAGCGACGCTTCTCGCCGGAGGCAACCATCGGGGAGGGGGCCAGGAACCGCCCGCCGTCGACGACAAGCGTCGCCAGCCCATAGCGCGGATCATAAGCCTCGACGACCGCGTCCAGACTGACGGCGGCGCCGCGCGACATGGCGAGCGGCAGCGTCGGATCGCTTTGAAGGTCACTCAGGGCGCCCGACGCGATAATCCTGCCTTTCCGCATCAGGACAAGATGGTCGGCGAGCCGCTCGATCTCTGCGAGGTCATGGCTGACGTAGATGACCGGGAGCTGCAGACGATCGTGCAGCCGCTCGAGAAATGGCAGAAGCTCATCCTTCGTCTGGCTATCGAGCGCAGAAAGCGGCTCGTCCATCAGCAGCAGCTTTGGCTGCGACATCAAGGCGCGCCCGATCGCGACGCGCTGTCGCTCGCCGCCCGAGAGATTGACCGGCGATCTCCCGAGCAATCTCGCCAGCCCCAGCAATTCGACGACCTCATCGAATGCGATGCTTTTCGAACCCGGCGATCGCGCCTCGCCCGCGCCAAACAGCAGGTTGCGGCGCACTGACAAGTGAGGGAAGAGGCTGGCTTCCTGGAACACGTAGCCGATTGCCCGCCTGTGAGTCGGCCGGAAGCTCGCGTTGTCCTGCCACGCTTCGCCGTCAATGACGCATAGGCCATCGTCAACGCGATGCAGTCCGGCGATGCACCGCAATACCGCTGTCTTGCCGCATCCCGACGGACCGAACAGCCCGGTGATGCCTCTGGATGGAGCCGTAAAGGCGGCGTCCAGTTCGAACTGCCCCAGCGCGCCCTTGAACGCGACGCTGATCGCGCCTTGCCCGCTCATCGACCGGCCTGCGCGACATGTTTGTCAATCAATATCATCGCCAGAATGACCGCAAAGGCGAATGCGGCCATGCCTGCGGAGAGAATATTGGCCTCTCGCCACTGCAGCGTCTCGACATAATTGTAGATCGAGACCGACATCACATTGGTCTTGCCGGGAATGTTGCCGCCGATCATCAGCACGATGCCGAACTCGCCGACAGTGTGGGCGAAGCCGAGAATGGCGCCTGTGAGAAATCCTGGGCGGGCAAGCGGAACCGCCACCGTCCAGAAGGCTTTGAATGGCGAGGCGCGCAACGTGGCGGCTGCTTCAAGCGGGCGATCGCCCATCGCCTGAAAAGCGTTGCGGATCGGCTGCACCACGAATGGAAGGGAATAGATGACGGAGCCGATGACCAGGCCTTCAAACGAGAAAGCCAGCGTGCGCGCTCCCCACAGCCCGGCAATCAGACCGCCGGGCCCGCTCGGTCCCAGCGCGACAAGCAGGTAGAAGCCGAGGACAGTGGGCGGCAACACGATGGGCAGCGCGACGATGGTCGCGGCCGCTTCCTTCCACCATGCGCGTGAGCGAGCCAGCCACCAGGCGATCGGCGTTCCCAGGATGAGAAGGATGATCGTCGTGACGCTCGCAAGTTCGAGCGTCAGCCGAATTGAAGTCAGAATCTCGGGGGAAAGGCCAAACACCAGGGATCAGCTATCGGAGTCGAACGCGTAGCCATATTTCTCGATGATTGCGCGGGCCTCCGGTCCTCTCAGAAAGACCATGAAAGCGGCGGCCGCGGCCGAGTCGGCGCCCTTTTTGAGCAGCACGGCGTCCTGACGGATGGGGGTGTAGAGGTCCTGCGGGACCATCCAGCGCGAGCCACCGCTTTCGCCGGTCAACTGCGAAAGCGCAACAAAGCCCAGTTCGGCGTTGCCGGAATAAACAAACTGGAAGGCCTGGGTGATGTCGGCGCCCTGGACCAGTTTTTCCTGCAGCGGGTCGAACACGCCGAGCGATTTCATCGCCTCCACCGCCGCGACGCCGTAGGGGGCAGCGGCGGGATTGCAGATCGCCAGCTTGGCGAACGCGGCGCCCTTCAGCGTTTCCACGCCTTTCACGAGGCCGGCGGTTTTGCTCCATAGAACGAGCTTGCCGATGGCGTAGGTGAACCGGCTGTCAGTCACGGCGAGGTCATCATCGATGGCCTTCTTGGGCCGGACGCTGTCGGCGGCGAGAAGGATTTGAAACGGCGCGTCCTGCGTGATCTGAGTATAAAGCTGTCCCGTCGAGCCGAAACTCAGCACCGCGACATGGCCGGTTTTCTCGTGGAATGCGGCCGCGATTTCCTTCGCCGCGCCGGTGAAGTTCGCGGCAACAGCGACATGCGTCTGATCCGCCAGCGTCTGGCCGGCCCCTAGCGTCGCAGCGAAGAAACCCATCCCCGCGGCAAGTATTTTGATCGCGTTCACCAGTGTCTCCGGGCGCGTGCGCAGGCCGACGTGCTATATTCGCCTGGATATAGCGAATGCGCAAGCCTCGCCGGGAGCGCCTTGTGGGCGCGCGCCGCCTGCAGCAAGATCGCAGCATTGCGGAACAGGCTCGTCATGACGACACGCGCAACTCTTCGCCTCGACTTCGACCAGACGCGCCGCCTCGGGCCGGGCAAGATCGCATTGCTCGAAGCGATCGGGAGAACCGGCTCGATCTCCGCGGCCGGTCGCGAGCTCGGCATGGCTTACCGCCGCGCATGGCTGCTCACCGACGACGTCAATCGCATGTTTGCCACGCCGCTGGTGACCGCGCGGGGTGGCGGTCGGAACGGCGGCGGCGCCGCGCTGACGGAGCTTGGCGAGAAGGTCGTGCGCCTCTATCGCAATGCTGAGGCGAAAGTCCGCGTCAGCGCCTCGCGCGAGATTCGCGCTATCGGAAAAGCGCTGGCCCGGTGAGCGCTCGTTAGCGCAGCGACCTTATGGGCGGGGCAAACTGCGCTCAACGGTCGCTCGGCATCTGCAGACTCGTGATCCAGCGCAACCATGCCTGGGCGAAACTCGGCGAGCTCGCGCGTGGAGTGGCGTGAAGTTCACCGGGCGCTCGCACCAACGCGATTTCGCGGTCGTGATAGACCTCAAGACCCGGCCGATGCCCGACGCTCAATACGGTGCACATTGCCAGTTCGTTACGCATGAATTGCATCATCCGCTCCTGACTCAGTTCGTCGAGGGCCGACGTTGCTTCATCCATGATGACGATATCCGGCGGATCGACGAGCAACCGGGCGAACGCCAGGCGCTGCTGCTCGCCGCCCGACAAGATACGATCCCACGCCTCTTCCGAATCCAGGCGGTCTTCAAGATGGCGCAAACCGCATCGTTCCAAGACTTCATGAAGCTGCTCGTCAGACTGGGGACGATCGACTGCCGGGTAAAGGATCGCTCGTCGCAGCGTGCCCGCCGGAATATACGGGCGCTGCGGCAGGAACGCGACACGCGCTCCCTTGGGAGACAAAATGCGCCCGGAACCCCAGGGCCAAAGCCCAGCCATCGCGCGGATGAGCGTGCTCTTACCGGTTCCCGATTCGCCTTTGACGAGCACCTTCTGGCCTTTGGGTATGATAACCTCTGGCGCGTCAATCATGAGCTTCCCTGTGCTCAGTCGGATCGACAGGTTCTCGATCCGCAGCGAGTCATCGGGGCTCTCGCCGAGCACAATTGTTTCTTCCGAAGTCGGACCGATGGTTGTGTCGAGTTGCTCCATTGCCTGGTGGAGTTCCACAACGCGGCGCGCCGAGGCGGACCAATCGGCAATCCGGATGGAATTTTCGACGAGCCAATTCAGTGCGGCCTGGACCTGGAGGAATGCCGTCGCGACCTGCATCAGTTCGCCAAGGGAGAGTTCGCCTGACAAATATTTGGGATAGCCGACGAGAAGCGGAACTACCGAGGCGAGAACTGAATTGCCGTTCAGCACCCAGGTCAATCGAGCTTGCTGTCGGATCACGCCGATCCAGCGTGTCGCGACCGTCTCGATCGTCTCGCTTATTCGCCCCCTTTCATCTTCATCGCCGCCGATCAACGCAATATTTTCCGCGCTCTCGCGAACACGCGTCAGTTCGTAGCGCAGGCGCGCCTCTGCGGCATTCTTGGCTCCCACGCTCTTGGCTAATGGACCGCCGAGAATCAATGTCGCGACAGAGGAGACAGCGGAGTAGGCGATGGCGACCCAGACGAAATAACCGGGGATGGTGAACGAACGCCCCATTACAGCGAGGGTTAGCGCGCCTCCCGTGGTCCAAAGGACGCCCACGAAGGCCATCGCCGTGAGAATCGCACTGACGATGCCGACAAAGAAGTCGACAAGCGGCTCTGTCGCCAAACGCACATCGTCAGCCAAGCGAAATTCGGGATTGGCTGCGATATTCTCGACAATCGTCAGTTGATAGAATCGTCGTTCGGAGAGCCAACGCGTCAGCAAAGAGTTGGTCAGCCACTGTCTCCATTTGACCTGAAGACGCATCCGCGCGTGAACCAGCAACACCGCCGTCGCCGCTGCCGCGAAGGCCAGTCCGATGATGATCTCAACGCCCTCAAACAGGGCTTGTCCGTTCTTTTGCTGCAGCGCGTCGAAGAAAAAACGATTCCAGCGGTTGATGCCGATCTGCACCGCCAGGCTGGCGACGATCAAAGCGAACACCGCGCAAGTCCATGTCCACGCGATGCGGCGCGAGCGATGGCGCCAGAATCCTGAAGCGACGCCCGAAAATGCCCGAACGACGCCAGGCGAGCGAACATCGTCAGCTCTGGTTACGGTTTCGGTTGGCGGATCAATCGACATCGTTCTCCGGGCAAATGCGAACGCCTGAAGGGAGCGCCCGCCACACGCGATTGGCATCGTGCTATCATAGTGTGATGTCTTATTGCGACGAAGTCGGGGATGCCATGACGCACGTCATCTACAAGATCGTCGAACATGACGGAGGCTGGGCCTACCGGGTTGGAGAGGTCTATTCCGAAACGTTCGCCACGCGCGAAGCTGCTCATGCGGCGGCCGCCCGGGCCGCGAGGGAACAGCGAACGCCGGGCCGGACCGAATCCATTGAATACGAAGATGGCTCCGGACGCTGGCGCGAGGAAAGGGCCCGAGGCAACGATCGCCCCGACACCGACGTCGAGGACCCGGGCTCCCGCCGCGGGCGCTGACCGCCAGGCGCCGGACGAGGGCGGTCAAGCGGCTGAGAGATCGGCCATCGCTGAAGAGGGAGCGCCGCGCAGCAACGTCTTGCGGGCCTGCCATTCGGCGCCTGGGTCGAGCGCCACGTAAAATTGCGTCTCTCCGCCTGCGAGCGAGGCGATCGGCAAGCCATTGTGAAACAACAGGCGATTGCCGGCGAGCGCCGCGAGCTTGGGACCCGGGGTTAGAATGCCGATAAGATTGAGCGGGTCTGCGCCCGACAGCGAAACCCATTCGTCCGATCCATTCTTGCGCTTGGTCTGGCGAAGCAGGCCGATCGCCTCGGGCAACGCGAACTGTTCGCCTGAGAATCCCGCCACGAACCTACCGCCTCGGATCTCGCCCCGAGCCTCCAGCCGCCGGAAGACCGTCAGCAACTCGCGCCACGGCGGCAGCCAGCCGGCCTCGCGTTCCAGCAACCGCCAAAACACCACGCCGTAGCGAAGCAGCAAGGTGCGCGCGGCATGCTCGACCGCCTCGGCGCTAACGGCGCGCCGATCCTTGCCGACCACGCCCTGCCGGATCAGCGCCCACCGGCCCGCGTCTTCCAAACCATATGCGACAGTGCGGCGCTTTCGGCGCCCTCCCGGGCCCAGCCTTCGCTTGTCGGACGGGACGAGCAATGCGCGCAGTCCGCCGAAACTGTCCGAGGTGACAAGGCCGAGCGCCACCAGTTCGGCCAGCGCCTCCTCGACTTGAGAACGCAAGAGCCCGGTCCCATGGAGCAGTTCGTAAAAGAACGACGCGCCGTGCTCCCGAATGAAGTCAGCGACCGCTTGCGCCCGGCCGCTCGGCTCAACGGCGTCGACGCCCGGCGAAAGGGCTTGCCACAGCGGCGCATGGCGTCGCGCCAACAACGCGATCGGCGTGGTGCGTACAGGGCTTACTCCGCGCTCGACCCCATTCGCCCGTTCGTTGCGAGGTCTCAAACGCGTCCAGGAAACGCGGCCAGCCAGGCACTCGTCATCGAGCCAGGCCGGCTCGTAATCAGCGACCCGCGCGGAAAGGATTTCGCTCTCCCACGCTCCGGCAGGCGCCTCAAATCCTTCGAGCTGCATGACTGCCGCCGCGACTCCGCCGGGGCCCTCAATCCGCTCATCAGATGATACGTGTTGCCAGGCGAACAGGAACCGCAGGAACTCGCGCGCGGCAATTGGCTCGATCTCGGCGCGCAATCGCTTGACAGTGTAGCGGTGAATGCGCGCGAGCAGTCGTCGATCGCACCATTCCTCGGAGTTGGCGCCAGGCGTGAAGCGACCCCGCATTGCAAAACCTTCGGCCTCCAACGCCGCAAGCGCCGATGCAATTTCATCCGCCTCCAGCCCGAGCGGAGCGGCCAGCGCGCTTGGAGTGACCGGACCCTGACCTTCGAGCCGTCCGCGCAGGATCTCGACAAGCGCCGTGTCGCGAGACCAGTTCTGGTCGGCATAGACCGCGGGCGCGGCGACCGCCGGATCTTCCGCGGCGTCGGGGCATAAAGCCCGAAATTGAGCGAGCCGTTCCGCGGTAATCCAGATGTCCGTTCCCGATCGACGCAGGCGGGTCACGCGGCTCTGCTGCGCAAGCGCCCCAAGCCAGTCGTGCCAGTCTGCGGCTTCGAGAGCAGTCAGATAGCCCAGCCACGCAAGCGCGTCGTGCAATTCGTCCGCGTTCACCGGGTCAGGCCAGGCTTCCTCGCGCACCCGTTCGATCGCCTCGGGATCGAGCCGGCCAATGTCGGAAGCGGCTTCGGGGCTGAGCCAGCGCCGGCTCATCACGGCTTGTGTCCGACGTTCCTCGAGCGGGGCATCATCCAGAAAGGCATAAGGCTTGGCCGACAACGCCTCGAGAGCAAGCGGAGAGGGCTCGGTCAGATCGCGCGCGACGACGTGGATCGCGCCGGTCTCCAGTCCCGACAGAAGCCGTTCCAAGCCCGCAATGTCCATCGCGTCGTTCAGGCAATCCGCGATGGTCTGATTGACCAGGGGATGATCGGGAACCTCTCGTTCGCCGACGAGGTTTTCGGCGCATGCCAGTTGGTCTGGAAACACGGCGCCCACCAGATCTTCCGCTTCCATGCGCGCCAGCTGCGGCGGAACTTTCTTGCCACCGCGCATGCGGGGCAGGGCCAGGGCGACGCCAGCGACCCAACGCCAACGCGTAGCGAACATTGGCGCATCGAGCAGCGCCTGAACCAGGATCGTTCGCGCGCTGGCCGAATGCAGGTATCGTGCGGCGTCGCCGAGCTCGAAGCTATGCGCAGTGGTGAGCGACAGCACGATGTTGTCCTCGGTCGCGGCGGCCTGCAGCTCGAAATTGAATTTGCGGCAGAAGCGCTTGCGCAGAGCCAGACCCCAAGCCCGGTTAATTCGGCTGCCATAGGGCGAGTGGATGACGAGTTGCATGCCCCCGGCTTCGTCAAAGAAGCGCTCCAGCACGATCGTCTCCTGAGTGGGAAGACAACCCAGCGCCGCATGAGACGCGGCCAGATATTCGACGAGCTGTTCCGCGGCGGGGTGAGCGATGCCCGAGTCGGCCGCCAGCCAGTCGACGATGAGTTCCTTGTGGGCGCCGGCGGTCAGGCGCGCGGCGATCTCGCTGCGGAATCGGGAGACGGACAGCGACAGTTCATCGCTACGGCCTGGCGCCTCGCCAAGCCAGAACGGGATCGTCGGCGACATGCCATGCGCATCTTCCACTCGCACCAACCCGCGCTCGACGCGCAGAATGCGGTAGGAAGCGTTGCCGAGCTGGAAGACATCGCCGGCCGCGCTTTCGACGGCGAAATCTTCGTTGACCGAACCAATCGGCTGGTTCTCGGGCTCCAGAACGACCTTGTAATCGGCGGTGTCGGGAATGGCGCCGCCTGAGGTCAGCGCCGTCAGGCGCGCTCCACGCCGGCCGCGCAGCATCCGATTCACTGCATCGTGATGGACAAGCGCGCCGCGGCGACCACGGCGCGTCGTGAAACCGTCGGCGAGCATGCGGACGACGTCCGAGAACCGCTCGCTCGACAAGTCGCGGTATGGCCAGGCGCGGCGAAACCGCGCAAGCAGGTCGTCCTCTTTCCACTCCTGCGCGGCAACTTCGGCGACGATCTGCTGCGCCAGCACGTCCAGTGGCTGATCGGGGATTGTCAGCTGGTCAAGCTCGCCGCGGCGGACGCTATCGAGCAGTGCGGCGCATTCAACCAATTCATCGCGCGAAAGCGGAAATAGCCGCCCCTTCGGTGTCCCGCCGACGGCGTGTCCCGAGCGACCTACTCGCTGCAGAAATCTGGCGATCGAGCGCGGGGAGCCGATCTGGCAGACCAGATCGACATCGCCAATATCGATGCCGAGTTCCAGGGAAGCGGTCGCGACCAGCGCCTTCAAACCGCCTCGCTTAAGCCGCTGTTCGGCGTCCAGCCGCAGCTCTCGGGCCATGCTGCCGTGATGGGCGGTCACATGATCCTCGCCAAGGCGCTCGGAAAGCTGCCTGGCCACGCGCTCGGCCATTCGGCGGGTGTTGACGAATACTAAAGTGGTGCGGTGCGCCTCGACCAGATTGGCAAGCCTGCCATAGGTCTGCTCCCAGACTTCCCCCGACATCACCGCCTCGAGCGGCGAGGAAGGAACTTCCAGAGCGAGGTCACGGGCACGGTCGTGGCCCATATCGATGATCGCGCAGTCCGACAATCCCGTGGAATCGACCCCGACCAGGAAGCGGGCCACCGCCTCGATCGGCTTCTGTGTGGCTGAGAGCCCTACCCGCTGCAGCGGGCCGACGCAAAGCGCTTGCAGGCGCTCCAGCGACAGCGCCAAGTGCGCCCCGCGCTTGTTCGGCGCAAGAGCGTGAATCTCGTCCACGATCACGGTCCGCGTTGTCCGCAGCATTTTGCGGCCGGACTCCGAACCAAGCAAAATATAAAGCGACTCCGGCGTGGTCACTACAATATGGGGCGGGCGACGACGCATCCGATCGCGCTCTGCGACCGGCGTATCGCCGGTCCGAACCCAGGCGCGGATATCAAGGTCGGGGAGACCTTGAGTCTTCAGCGCCTCGCGGATGCCGGCCAGCGGCGCCTCCAGATTGCGCTGGATGTCGTTCGACAGCGCCTTCAGGGGCGAGACATAGACGACTTGCACTTCGTCGGTAAGCTCGCCGTCGACTCCTTGGCGCACCAGAGAATCGATCGCCGCGAGGAAGGCCGCCAAAGTCTTTCCGGACCCGGTCGGAGCAGCAACCAGCGTATGCCGTCCCGCCCGGATCGCCGGCCAGGCCTTGGACTGCGCGAGTGTCGGATCGCCAAAGCAGCGATCAAACCAAGAGGCGACCGCCGGGTGAAAAAAATCGCATCGCTCTGGGCGAGACATGCAGAAACGCAACTCCTGAACTGAACGGACGCGGCCCCCTTTGGAGCCTCGCTGCGGAAGCCTGCCATAGTTTCTGGGGCACTTACAGCGTCTTAAATAGGGAGGGAGATTCCGAAATATCAGGGCACCCACGCTGCCAGGCGTGCTTGCGTGCGGCTCGCGTTTGGCTCGACCGTTCGAGCAGGCGTTGACGGCCGATTCTATCCCGTTCCATGTCGCGGACGATAAGGCTCACATCCGAAGAGGCAGAGGACCGCGGTTGGCGTCGTCAGGAGCCGAGGCCGTAGCCGCGCGTCGCCTGCCGTAAGAGCGTCAATTGCTTTTCCTGATCCGCGCTCGCTCGCCAGGCCGCCGCGGGAGCGAGCCCGTCCCCAGTCGCCATCAACGGGATATCCGCCTCGCCATGTTCGCCGACATGCGCCATGGCCCATTTTTCGAACGAACGCTGAGTCGCCGCGCCCTGTTCAAGCAATTGAACACTGTCGTGGCGAGCATCGGTCTTGATGCGATCGTAGAGCGACTTGATCGCATCCTCCGGACCTTCGAGGATCTGCGCAAACCAGTTCTGATAGAGCATCAGCGCGCCAGTCACTTTGAGCGCGCTATTGCAGGCGCGGGCGGTTCGCAGGATTTGCGCCAGCTCGGCGTCTGAACGATCCGCGGCGATAAGGCTGCGGCTGCGATAGGCGAGCCGGTACAACGGCCCGGTCGCCTGATGGGACGATGCCTCCGGCTTGCCGGCTGTTTGAACTGCCATTTGTTCGTCCCCTTGGAGCCAGAAGTTGACCCGTGCGCTCCCGCGTCGTCGCCCCTCGTCAGGCGCGCCCCAGGTGTTCAGCGCCGCCGCCGCGCGCCGGTGCAGCGGTGATATCATAATCGTCGGGTTTCTTGGCGATCAGCGTTTGCGTTGTCAGGATCAGCGCGGCGACTGAGCCCGCATTGCGCACGGCGCAGTAGCTGACCTTGACCGGATCGATGATGCCGGCCTTGATCATATCGACCGTGGCGCCGGTGCGCGCGTCAAACCCATGGCCATTGCCAGCCTTCGCGACTTTCGCGACAGCCTCGGCGCCGTCTCGCCCGCAATTGGCGACAATGCAGGCAAGCGGTTGGCTAAGCGAACGCTGCACCAGTTCCGCGCCTTGTTTGGCGCTGCCCTTCAGCCGCTTGATAAGCCCGTCAAGCTCTGGCGCTACGCGCAGAAGTGCGACGCCGCCGCCCGGCACGATGCCTTCTTCGATCGCCGCACGCGTGGCGTTTATCGAATCCTCGATCAATTGAGCGCGCCGCTTCTGCTCGACCGGGGTTGCGCCGCCGGCCAGAATCATCGCGGTGCCGCCGGACAATTTGGCAAGGCGCTCCTGAAATTTATCGCGTTCGATATTTTCAGGGGCGGCCTCATATTGCCGCGAGACCTGCTCGCGCCGCGCCGCGATGGCTTTGGGCTTGCCCTGGCCAGCGGTGATCAACGTCTTTGACGAAGAAATGCGCACCTGACGCGCCGAACCGAGATCCTCGAGGCTGGCCCGCTGCACAGAGCCGCCCAGATCATGCGAGATGACCCTTCCGCCGGTGGCGATGGCGATATCGTCCAACATCGCTTTACGCCAATGGCCGTACTCCGGCGGATGAATCGCGGCGACCTTGAAGTTGCTCTTTTCGCGTCGCGCCAGCAGCATCATAATCACTGGCGGCGCAACTTCCTCAGCGATGATCAACAGCGGTCGGCCGCTTTTTTCGATCAGCGCAAACACGCCGTTCAATTCGTCGATCGCCTGGATCTTTTGATCCGTCATGAGAATGAAGGGATTGTCGAGCACGACCTGCATGCGCTCGACATCGGTAACCATGTGATGCGAGAGATAGCCGCGCTCGAACGCCATGCCCTCGACGACTTCCAGCGTCGTCTCGACGGTCGAACCGAACTCAACCGCCACAATGCCATGATTGCCGGCCCGCTCGAACGCTTCGGCGACCATCGCGCCAAGTTTGGCATCATTGGCGGCGATGCTGGCAATGGCGCGAATGCCTTTTGCTCCGTCAAGGCTCTTGGCGGAGCGTTTGAGCGCCTTGATCGTCTCCTCGACCGCCTGCTCAAGCCCTTCGACCAGTTCGACCGGATTGGCGCCGGCGGCGAGCAGGGCGAGACCATCCTGAACCAGGACGTTCGCCAGGACAGTGGCGGTGGTCGTCCCATCGCCGGCGACTTCGTTGGTTTGCTTCGAGACTTCGCGCAGCACCTGGGCGCCCATGTTCTCGAACGGGCACTCGAGTTCAATTTCGCTGGCGATGCTGACGCCGTCGCGCGAGACGATTGGCGTCCCGATTGGCCGGTCGATGACCGCATTCATGCCCTTCGGGCCGAGCGTGCCGCTGACAGCCTTGGCCAGTTTGGCGACGCCGCGGCCCAAGGCTTCCCTCGCCTCTGAATCGTGAAGCATGATCTTAGGCATCGTCATTTCCTCTCAAACGGCACACGGACTAAACAGGACTATCTGGCGGCGCTGAATCTTGGCCAGCGCGCCGGGGCGTGAAGGGCGTCTCCATATCGAAGCGCGCGTGAAGCAGGCCCCGACACAAAGCGCTGTTGAATTCTGCATTGACGTCGACGCGGCGCAGCGTGCGCACATAGGCGGCCAAAGTCTCAGCCTGGAGAGGATCGCCATCGGCATCGAGGAACGCGAGAGCGTCAGGAATTTCAGGAGCAATGACTGTGCGCCGCTCAAGGTAGCGCGTACGCAGCCGAGCGCCCGCTTCCTCGAGGCGCATGTCGGTAAGCTCTTTGAGCTCTAGGGCAACCAGCGCTCGGGGCGCGGAGCCAGCCTCAGTGAGATGGGCGAGCAACGCCGCTTGGCGCCGCTGGAACGCCTTGACCAGAAACGTGCGTCGCAGGTCGTCGAGATCGCCGTCGGCTTCCACGCCAAAGGTTTCCTGGAACGACAGGCCTTGCGCCAATCCCGCATTGATCTTGTCGGCGTACATATGCTCGCCGAGCACGACCTCGACTTCTTTGACCCATGGCAGCGCAGAAACCGCCATTCGCATGTCGTCGGCCATCAGGAACGAGAAGTTAGCGGCGCACCAGTAGGTCGGAAGACGGAACGCGATGTGGACGCGATTATCGGCGTCCACATCGGCTCGCGTAACGAAGTCAAGTTCAGTGACCGGCTCGTCAAGCTCCGGATCGGTCACTGTTTGCAATTGGGCCCAGACTTCGGCCTTACGATCGATCATTGTCCAGGCGCCAATGTCATTCATTGCGGCGCGTGAACGGCTTCTGCGAGATGGGCGTAGCCGCCGGCCGCCTTGATCTTTTTCTTCTGCGCTTCGATATCGATTCCGTAAATCCTTGCGGCGTTGAGGCCGAGGATCTTCTTCTTGTTCTCGAGGGTCAGCACCGAGCCGGTCTCTTTGGTCTCGCTGGCCGGAATCTCGAACGCCATGAACTTGTCGATCAGCCACTTTGGCGTCCAGATGCCATAGTCGCTGCCAAACAACAGCTTGTCCGGCCCCAGCCAGAACAGCAATTCGGAGATGACGTGACCAAAATAGCCCGGTCGTGTGTGGATGAACGGCAACGCCACCGCCAGGCCGCCGTAAACGTTGGTTTCCTGCGTCGCGATCCAGCAGAAATCATCGAGGCGCGGCAGGCCGCAATGTTCGACGATAAAATTGAGATCCTGAAAAGAGGTCGCCACATCGTCAACGTCGCCGACGTCGAAGGCGTCCTTGTTCAGCGGAATGATCGTCGGACCCTTATGGATGTGAATGTTCTTGATGCCGTACTTTTGCGCCGCTTCAAGGAACTTGTATGAATCCTTGTCGGTGAGCTTGTAGCCTTTCGACTCGCCGCGCCATTCCGCGGTGTAGAGTTTGACGCCCTTGACATGGTGCTTTTCACACTTGGCGTGCAACTCCTCCAGGCCCTTGTTCCCGTCGCGCGGATCAAACGCGCTGTTGAGGATGAAGCGATCGGGATGACTCTTCTTCATCGCCGAATTGCGCTCGGTCGTATTGAAACCGTTCTTGTAGAAATCGCCGAGATAGGTGGGCTGCAGAATAGCCATGTCGTCATAGCCATGGATGAACAGATCGTCATACATGGTCTTGGCGTCATACTTCTCGAATTTGGCCAACGGCCATTTTTCGGACGGCGGGCTGAGATTCGAATGATACGCGTAGAAGCACTCGATGAATTGCTTGCCGTGAATGTTCTTCTGGTTGGCGGGGCTGCCGTCCCAGAAATGCGTGTGCCCGTCAATGACGAAAATTTCTTCGCCGGAAGCCGTCCTGTACATCGCGCCTCTCCCTATCCCGTCGCACGGATCCAATTAAGCCTTTATCGCGCCGCCGGTTAGTGCCGGAGCGGAGGCCCGCACGAATGCGGGCCCCGTCAGTTCAATGTTCGATGTAGGCGAGCGCCTCGTCCATATTGCCGAAGCACACAACCGTATTGTCATCGACCATCACCATGCGACCATAATGTGTCGACGTCGAAATTTCGAAGATATGCGGCGTCATTTCACGACCCAGAGCTTCACTGATCTCATTCATCTTGAAGACAAGCTTTGGGTCGCCGTCGATGCGGATCATCGCCGGCATGTAGGTGACAGTGACGCCCTTCTTTTTCTCCATAACTTCGGCGATGGCGCGCGCCTCGACGCTGTCATTCATGGTGACGCCGCACTGATGGGAAATCGTGTCCTCAAAGCGAATGTCTTTCATCGATTTGAAGATATTTGCGTGATGGGCCTCGGACATATCTTAGTCTCCTGAAATAGGGATGGCTTGCGCCTGGGCGCGGATTTCGTCGAAGGTCTTTGTTATGGAGTCTTGAGGCCAACTTCCGAGCAAATTGCCGCCAAACGGTTCTTCGCTAGGGCTTGCGCTTCAGCAAAAGTGCATACCTTGACCCGCGGCTGCGACCAGATCGGCTGCAGATTGATTGCAGCTTCGTGAGCCAAAGCGGCGTGATGGGCCATCCAGCCGTTGAACAGCCCCTTGTTATGGGCGCCGTGATCCTTGTCGTGCGTCAGCATGTGGATCAGTTCGACGGTATTGGCGAGGTTGCGCTCGTAGTCGGCTTCCGCCGCGGAAACCACGGACGGGGTCGCAAAATCGCCCTGTGACGCCGCCATCTGCATGATGAAGCCGCTGCGGAACAATTCGCCGACGAGCGGTTCAAAGACCAGGTTGATGGCGAAATATTGCTCGAGGAAATCGCTCGACCCCATGATCGCTTCGATCGCCTTGCGGGTTCCCTGCCAGATCGGATCTTCGAGCCAATGCTTCTTGCCGGCGTTCGGATCGAACCCTTCGATGTCAAGACCGATCTCGCCCAGATACAGCGTAATGTCCTGAGAGAACCGAAGCTTGTATGATGAGTTCGTCAAGATCGCGTTGTTGACCATCTGGGTGTAGCCATAGCGCTGGGCCTGCATCAGCGAAGTGCCAAGCCCAAATTCGGCGTGCTTGTAGGCGCCCAGATGATCCTGCAGAACTTTGACCCAGGCCTTGTCGAAACGCTTGGGGGCGCCTGACTTGCGGGCGTTCTCGATGACGCCCTGCACCATGCCGCAGATCGTCGACTGGCGCTGATAATGCGTGCGCTCCCATTCCTGATCGACGGCGCGGAACTGATGCCAGTTGGAGCTCAGCGCCTTGGTCCAGGTCTTCGAATAGGTCGGCGTGCCGTCAGGAAACGAAATGATCCAGTCTTGCAGGAGGTACCGCTCCGGATCGGGCTGAACGTCGACCGTCATGTCCTCATAGTGGCTGGCTTTGCGGCCTTTAGGCTCGAAATAATTGTACTTCCGACTGTCGGAGCCTGGAAACGTCGCCGCCCCGGCGGCGCCGGACTGATGCGATGGCTGTGTTGTGGCGCTCATTACTTCCTCCCTGGAGATCCTTGTTGTCGAGTTAGTGTTTGCGCGATGGGGTGAAGAAGCCATCACCGCGCTGCAGGCGTAAACTTGTCGAAATAGATGTGATCGGGCTCAACGTTGTTCATCTGCAAGACCGGCAGCATCGCGTCGATCATTGGCGCGGGGCCGCAGGCGTAGGCGTCGATTGTGCCGTCCAGCGACTCTGCGCGCAGGTGGCGTTGGACGACTTCGTGGATATAGCCGGCTTCTCCCTCCCAGGCGTCGTCCGCCGTAGCGTGCGAAAGGGCTGGGATGAACTTGAAATCCGGCAGCTTCGCCGCGAAGGCGGTGATTTCATCGAGCATGAACAGGTCGGCGCGGGTTCGTGCGCCATAGAAGAAGCGGATCGGGCGTTGCTCGCCACTGGCGACGTGATCGGTCAAAATGGACCATAGCGGCGACATGCCGGAGCCGCCGCCCACAAGCAGCATTGGGCCAGGCCGCGCTTCTCGCCGGAAACACGTGCCAAAAGGCCCCTTGGCTGTCATTTGGGCGCCGGGCTGAAGCGTTCCGTCGAGCTGTGCGGAGAACGCGCCGTCGGGATATTTCTTGATGATGAACGACAGCGACGTTCCATTTACTGGCGCATTGGCCATCGAAAAGGCGCGCGTCACGCCGGCATCGACGAGCGTCAGATCCACATATTGTCCGGCCCAGAACTTCAGCGGCTTATCAAGCTCTACTTCAATCAGGCGGATGTCGTGGGTTAATGGCGTAATCTTCGTAAGGCGTGCGCCGAATTGTTTCACCGCGATCGCGCGGGACAGCAGATCCTCATCGAAATTCAGCAGCTCAACTTCAATGTCGCTGAAGGCGTGCGTCTTGCAGAGAAGGATATGATTTGTTTCGCTCTCGTAATCAGGCAGCGCGAACGTCGAATATTTCAGCATCTCGATGTCGCCGTCAATCAGCCTGGACTTGCACGACCCGCACTGGCCTTCCTTGCAGCCATGCATAAGAGCAATGCCCTGACGGAACGCGGCGTCGAGCACGGTTTCGCCCTCCTCGACATCCATTTCGATGCCGACAGGTTCGAACCGTACCTTGTGAGTGACCACGTCCGACATGCTGTCTCAATGTGTCTGAAAATAAAATCCGAACGCAAACCCGCTTTCACGCGTTTGCGTGGGAAGAAGGGGCCGCAAAAGCGGCCCCTCCGGCCCGTTAGCGTTTAGTGGCAGGGGTTGATCTTAAAGCCCTTGCGATATTGCGCGATCGCCGCGTCGCGTTCCGCGCCGGGTTTCAATGCACGGAAGCCGCGCAAAGGACTGCCGAGCGTGTTGCCGCGGATGTGATCGAGCGTCCACATATCCTTTTGCTCGAACCGCAAGTGCGGCTGCGGCACAAGGGTCTTTCCGTCGGAACGGACGAACCCAAGGTCCACCATGGCGTCAGCGTGGTCCCAGCCGTGGTAGCACTCTTCCCATTCACGGCGTCCGCTGAAGCGACCCATCGCCGGGGTTGCGCGGCCTTCGTATTCGGCGGCGAAGGCCACCTTATGCGTCCAGCGGCAACCTTCCGAGCAATAGGTGTACATCTTGCCGTCCACCTCGTCGCAGCAGAAGTCCTCGCGGATCAGGCAGGGGACCATGCAGCTCCAGCAGCGGTGCGGATAGACGTAACCGACGTCGGCGTTGAAGGCGATGTTCTTCTCGCCCGGCACCGACAGTTTGGCGTGCCACTTCCAGAAGTCGCCAAATTCAGCGTACCAGCCGGGATATTTGTGCTCGAACCACTCGAAGTCCTTCTCGGTCTGGGCCTCGATGCGCCAGAAGTTGAACGACCAGCCGACCGTGAAGAATTGCGCGGTCTTGTGGACATAGTTCTTCTTGACGATGCGATCCCAGGCCGCGCTGACGTCGTCGTGGTGGATCTTGATGCCGTACTTCTCAAGCGGCAGCATGTAGGTGCGATAGTAGTCTTCGTAAATCCAGCGGTGCCAGAGCTCCGCATAGGATTCCTTGTTCTTGTCGCGGTTGGTCGTGCCGTATTCGATGAACGTTCCGATCGCGGCGTCAACAATCGCGTGGTTCTGCCAGAATGCGTATTTGAGATCGCGCTCCAACAGCTGGTGGTTCGAGGGATCATGGATCATCGCCATCAGCATGGAGTGACCATTGCCGATGTGGCGCGATTCATCCGACTGAACCGACAGGAACACCGTCGGCAGAGCGTAGTCGCCGTTGCGGGCGGCTTCGGACGGCATGGCGACGAACAACGTGTTGGTGAACGCTGTTTCGGCAACCACAGTCAGATAGATGTTCGCCGCGGTGATGGCGTCGCCGGTGAGGAAGCCCTCAGCGAACTGGCGCCCGATTGTCGTGGCGTAGCACTTGCCGAAAGCCGCCTCAGTAATATCGAACCCCGCCGGGTCGATATAGTTCTCCATGTACCACTTCTTCAGATTCATCTGGATCGTCGAGTGGCGGAACTCGTCGACCATCTGCATCGTGAAGCCGGTGCGCAGCTCTTCGCCGGGCGCCAGTCTGCCAACCATCGCCATGGAGCGGGCGGCGGAAATTTCCGGGAACGGAATGATCGCCAGGAACAGCTTCATCCATTCGACCCAACGCGGCTCGACGTTGCGGAACATGTCGCCGCGCAGCGCCGCGTCAAGCGCGCCGTAAACGCGATTGTCCTTTTCTTCCTGCATCGGGAAGTAGGAGCGAAGCACCTGCTTCATCGGGTCGCGAGGGACCCTCGAGATCTTATAGTCGGTCGGGAAGGTCATCGCTTCCTGAACGTAGCTCGGCGTCCACCCCAGATCGGCGACGCGATTGGCGGCTTCGCCAATGCTGATGCCTTTCTGCGCGGTGATCTTGTTGAGTGTCAGACCTGCTGTCATCAGATTCTCCTCGTTCTCTAAGAAACTTGAAATTCGCCCGGACCCCGTTTCCGTTCCCGGACGAACCCTCCACCGACATCCACGCTTCAGTCTGCTGTCCTCTCCGGAAAGGAACCCGCCTTGAGGCGGGCCGTCCAAGCGCTAACGCTTAGGTCGCAGCCTTCATCCAGTCGCTCATCGTTCCACCCGGCTTGGTGAGCGGCTTTCCCTCTGCGATGAAGCGCGCGGAAAGTACCAGCGCCCCCATCGCAAACTCTTTGCCATGCGCGGCCACCATCGCCTCAGCGACATGGGCCAGCTTGACGAAAAACTCATCCTTCGAGCGATCCTCTTCGCTCAACGCGCCGACGCCTTCAGAGCTTGGCTTCGACGCGCTCATGCGAGGCGCCCTTTGCGCGCCGCGTGGTTCGCCTCCGCCTCGCTATCAAACTCAAGAAGCGCTTTGTTGAGCCACTCGCGCTCAGCGACCATCCGCAGATGGTCTTCATCAAGACGTTCAAGGCGTTGATCAATCTCAGCCAATCGCTCGGGCAGCGCATCATCCTCGACATGGCGCGAAATCTCGCGAACGATCCAGGCGCGCTCAATTTCCGCACCGCCTCGCGCGCTCTCGTACTTCAATTGGCGCATGTTGTTGTCGATCATCGCCTCAATCAACTTTTGTCTAGCAATCATGCTCTCGCGAGCAATTCTTCGCGTCTCATCGTCTTGCCCCGGCCGGTGCGGATCCCGCGGACCGTTGCGTTCGTCGGTCATGGGATAAGAACGGCCCGCCCGTTGACGCGCCCGTTGTGCAAATCGTGAAGGGCGTCATTCGCCGCGCTAAGCTTGTATTCGCGCGTATGCAGCTTCACGAGCCCGCGATCGGCCAGCGCCATCAGCTCGACGAGTTCGGCGTATGTGCCAACCAGGTTGCCGACAATGGTTTTCTCACTGGTGATCATATCGATCGTCGGGATATCAATTTTTCCGCCGTACCCGACAATATAGTAGGAGCCTCCGTTGCGGGTCATCGCGAGGCCTCGGGCAACCGCATCGCCTTCTCCGACAAAGTCGATCACGGCCTCGGCGCCCTTGCCGCCAGTGAGGGCCAACACCGCCTCGACCTCATTCGCGTCGGCCTTGATCAGATGATGCGCGCCGCATTCCTTGGCTAACGCGAGCGATTTGTCGGAGCGATCCACGACGATGATTTCAGCGGCGCAAAGAGCGGCCAGAACCTGAATCCCAATGTGCCCCAGTCCGCCGGCGCCGATCACAACAGCATATTCGCCAGGCAGCAGATGCCTGGAAGCCTTCTTTGCCGCGCGATAGGCGGTGAGGCCGGCGTCGGTATAAGGAGCAACATCTTTTGGCGCGAGGGTTTTTGGCAGCTTGACCAGCGTGCGCTCGCCCGTCAGCAAATATTGAGCGTAGCCGCCGTTAGCGTTGATGCCGGGAAAGCTGCTGTCGTTGGCGTGCATATCATTGCCGCGCCGGCAGGCCAGGCAATGACCGCTGGTCACAAGCGGGTGGCAAATGACGGCATCGCCGACTTTCACCCCCTCGACGCCCTTGCCAACGGCTTCGACCCAACCAGCGTTCTCGTGTCCCATGATGTAGGGAAGATTGATATCGACCTTGCTGCGCCAGATACCCTCAACGATGTGCAGGTCGGTCCGGCAAACGCCGGCGCCGCCGATGCGAATGATGACATCGGAAGGCCTTGAAATCTTGGGGTCCGCGACGTCTTCGTACTGGACGAAGTCCTTTGCAGTCAGCGTTTCATCATATTTATGGAGAACTGCCGCCTTCATGTTCCATCCCGATTTGTTTTCATGCGGACCGTACTGCGTCGATCTTGCCGGCCTAAACGCAAGCACCGTGCCAAGTTGCCAACACACTGAAAACGGAATGCTTTTGCGAATACGGGACCGCGTCGTGCGCTCCGCCTCTGAACAGTAAGTTGGCTGCGAGTGTTGCGTGACGGAACAGTGATGCGGAGGGCCCAACGCACTTGTTGCGTGTGACCTTAATTTTGCTATGGTTTGGCAACAATAGGTTCAGGGGGAGACGCAGTTCGAATCTGCGACAGGGAGGCTAGATGCAGCTGTCGGTTGCCGAAAGAGCGAGCCAGGCGCATGCGATTCTTCGGCAGCGCGGAACGCTTCCCAACAACCTGCTTGCGGTCGATATCTACGATAGCTGGTTGCGTTGCGTTGCTCTCGGTCTCGACGCGTCGCGGCCTCCTCCGATCGATTTCGCAAGCCCTGGTTCTTTGCGATCGGAGCATGAACAGCATGTGCTGGTTCGCGGCTTGGCTCTTGCAGAGATGCAGACCCTGCACCAACAGATTGCCGGCTCGAATTTTCTCATCGCCTTCGCGACTCCCGAGGGCCTCTTGCTGGATGTCGTAGCCGACAAGAGCTTTTCTGACACGCCGGACGCCAAGAATATTCGTCCCGGAAGCCTTTGGTCTGAGCAGCATTGTGGCACCAACGGTGTTGGTACGGTTGCATTCCTCAAGCGGCCGGTTGTGGTCCATGGCAGCGAGCATTTTTTCCCGCGCTTTAGCGCTTTGACTTGCGCCGCCTCGCCGATCTTTGCGCCAGACGGCTCTTTGGCGGGAATCCTCGACGCGTCATCGGACTGCGTTTCGCGCCAGACCCATACGGCGGCTCTGGTCGCGATGGCGGCAACGCAGATCGAGAATGGACTGTTTCGCGAGCGCCATCGCCGAGATATTTTGATCGCCTTTCACAATCGCGGCGAGTTTCTCCATACGCTTAGCGCGGGACTCATCGCGGTTGACGAAACGGGCGGAGTCCTGGCGGCCAATCAAGCCGCGCGCCTTCATTTGCACGGTCTCCCGACATCGCCTGGACGGAGTTTTGGGGATATTTTCCGGACGAAGTTTTCCGCCTTTATGGACGAAGGTCGCCGTCACGAGCGCCAGCGCCTGCAGGACGGCGTCGGCAGCAATTTTGTTGCGACAATCGAGCATCCCCATGTCTCGCCGATGTTGCGAGCGGTCGCCATGCCCGCTGTCGCCAAACCGAAAAGCCCGACAACCGAATTCGTGTCGCTCGACCCCCATATCGCTCGCATCGTGAGACAGACGGAGACGGCCGCACAGCGCAAGATGCCGATTTTGATCCGCGGCGAGACCGGGACCGGAAAGGAGCAATTGGCTCGCCATGCGCATGAAGCGAGCGGGCGCAGCGGCGCATTCGTACCAGTCAATTGCGCCGCCTTGCCAGAGAGCCTGATCGAAGCGGAACTGTTTGGCTATAGCGAAGGGGCGTTCACTGGCGCACGCAAGGGCGGATCACAGGGGCTGGTAAAGGAGGCCGACGGCGGCACACTGTTCCTCGACGAAATTGGCGACATGCCGGTGACTCTGCAAGCGGTGCTGTTGCGTTTTCTCGATGACTGGACAGTGCGCCCGATCGGCGGCTCCAAACGTCAGGCCGACGTGCTTCTCGTGTCCGCCACCAATGCGGACCTCAGCGATTCGATTGCCAAAGGTCGTTTTCGGTCAGACCTGCTGTTTCGCCTCAACACGCTTGAAGTGACGCTGCCGCCGTTGGCGGAACGCTCGGATTTTGATGCCATCGCCAGACACCTTCTGGCGGCGATCGACGCCAGACGCCGCCTGACCCCCGCCGCCATTGACCATCTGGCCAAATGCGCTTGGCCGGGAAACATCCGCGAATTGCGCAATACGTTGTCGCGGCTGACGCTGCGCACCGACGCGCCGGTCATCGACTACCCGGATGTCGCCGACATCGTCCACCACGATGTCGACCGAATGCGCAACTCCACTTTGCACGAACAGCACCGCGCGCGGGTGCTCACGACCTATGGCGACACTGGCAATAATGTCAGCGAGACAGCCCGGCGACTCGGAGTTTCCCGCAACACAATTTACCGGGTTCTCAGCGAAGGGCCCGCACGCGCTAAATGATCCCCGTGAAGGCAAGAGGTCTATAATGTTCGAACCGGTCAATGCGTTGGAGACGTTGATGCAGGAGGCGGCGGCCGATCCTGCAAAGATCCCGGAATTCTATCGCGCGTTGCTTGACAGCGAAATCTATATTCTCACGCCGGAAGCCAAACTGGAGCCCGGGCGCCGACGCTCTCTGAAGTTCGAGGAGAAAGTCAATGTCGCGACGGTGGAGTTCAAGGGACTGAAATGGCATCCCGCCTTCACCGCGCCCAAGCGCATTTCCGCCTATCTGAAGGAGCCGGAGACGTGTCTTGGAGCCAAGGCGCGCAATCTGTTCGAGATGCTGCCGCCCGGATCCAACGTCTGGCTCAATCCACTCTCCGAATGCCAGAAGCCGCTGCCAGGCGACGAGATTTCCCTGCTGCTAAGCGGTCAGATTTTCGAGTTGAACCAGGGCGACCAGAAAACGCCGCGGACGGGATGAGAATTTTATGAGCCAGAGCGGCACTACGCTGAAACAGGATTTGACGATGTCTGTTGACTCAGGACTTCGACCAACCTGTTGCGGAGCAAGATGAGTCTGCACAAGCGTATCGCGGACCAGATGCGCGAAGTCGTAGCGGGGAGCCAATCTTCGGTCACCCAAGCATTTCTGGCGGAGTGGCCGCACGACGGGCGGATCGTGGAACGGGCGCCGGCGGTTTTGCGGGTGCTGAATTGGCTTCCTCAACTGCTTGGCGGCGCTTGCGATCGCACCGAGGCATTGACGCGCCTCGTCGTCGAGAACGCCTATGGCCTTGACTGGCGCCAGACGTACACGCCCGCAGAATTCGGGCCCGGGTTTCTCGAGCGCTATGGCTGGACAGAAATCATCGGGGAAAGAGGGGTCTTTGTCAGCGATCGGATTGCCGCGGGCATTCTGATGCTTGGCCCCGACGTCGAATATCCCACGCATAGCCACGACGCCGAGGAAATCTATGTCCCTCTCTCCGGCATCGCCGAATGGGCGCAGGGATCAGACGCCTTGCAGAACCGGCGACCCGGTGAACTGATCCACCATCCCTCGGGCATGCCTCACGCAATGAAGACAGGCAGAGAGCCGCTCTTGGCCCTTTATGTCTGGCGGGCAGGGAACCTGACCCAAAAGTCGGTTATCGCGCCCCGCCGGAAATAGCCTCAGGGGCGGATGAGCCCGACGCAGCGAATAGCTCGTTTTGATTCAGCGCTCCGCCGCTCCAAGAAAATGACCGATCGCGGCTTGCTCGCTTGGTCGCAATTCATGGCCTCCCTCGTGCCATTCCAGCGTTACCGTTGAGCCCTGACGGGTGAAGTAATCGCCAAGCGCGTTCGTCAGTGCCGGGGGACATATCGGGTCGCGCCGTCCCGCCGTGATCAGCACGCGCAAGCGAGCGAGGTTGGGATTGTCCGCTGGCGACCACGGCACAAGCGGATGCATCAGCGCGATGTCATCGAAGAGATCGGCGTTGCCGAAAACAACGGCGGCGAGAATGTTGGCGCCGTTGGAATAGCCGAGGCCGATAGTGCGCGAGGGCTTCGCGTTTTCCTTGTGCGCGCGGATGAAATTCGCCATCGCTCGACTGCGGACCTCCAGATCCGCAAAGTCGTAGACGCCTTCGGCCTGGCGGCGGAAAAAGCGCAACGCTCCATGCTCGGAAACGTCGCCGCGCGGCGATACGATGCCGGCTTGCGGAAGAATGTGTTCGGCCAATGCAAAGAACTGATTTTCGTCGCCGCCGGTGCCGTGGAACGCGAAGACGAGCGGGACGCCCGCGCGCGCAGCCTTCTTTTCCCGATATTTGTATCCGTCGATGTTCATTCGCACTCTCTTTAATCTGTGATCGGCTGGAGAGTCCTTTCCAGCTGGTCGCGCAAGTGCGCGTGTTGCCTGGGCAGTTTCAGCGCTTCGCCGAGATGCGCGGTATCCTCGTCGCGATTGAAACCGGGCTCATTGGTGGCCACTTCAAACAACACGCCCCCTGGCGTGCGAAAATAGATCGACCAGAAATAGTCCCGATCAATGACGGGCGTAACCTGATAGCCGGTATCCAGCAGCGCCTGGCGCACTTCCAGTTGCCTGGCGCGGTTTTCCACCGCGAAGGCGATATGATGCACCGAGCCGGCGCCCTGGCGCGCGGGCGCGATGTTCGGCATCGTCTCGATGTCGATGAAGTCCGCGCCGTTGCCAGCCGGGATGACGAACCGTTTGACGCCATCCGCGGCATCGAGTTCCTCATAGCCCATGAATTTGAGCAGTTCGGCGGTTGCGCCATCGTCCCTCAACCGGAGCGAGGCGGAATGGAAGCCGCGGATCGCATTGTCCTCGCCTATGCCGCCATGGGTCCACGGCGCGCGCCGATCATTCTTCGCCTCGACCAACGCAAAGCCGTCGCCGTCGGGGCCAGCGAAATGAAGCCGCTTCTCGCCGAAGGACTCGTCCAGCTTGAGGCCGTCGACGCCGAGCGCCGCGAACCGCGCTGACCAGAAGGGCAGCGAGCCTACCGGCACCGAGAAAACCGTCTCGCCGACTTCGCCGGCGCCAGGCCGACCGTGCGCGATGTCAGGGAAGGGGAAATAGGTCATCACCGAGCCCGGCCTTCCCTCCTCGTCGCCGTAGTAGAGGTGATAGACGTCAGGAGCGTCGAAGTTCACCGTCTTTTTCACTCGGCGTAGACCGAGCGTCCTGGTGAAAAACGTATTGTTGGTCTGAGCGTCCCCGGCTAACGAAGTGACGTGGTGCAGACCTTTGATTTGGTTGATCGTCGGCATAGCGATTGTCCTTCATCCGCGGCGGGAGCGGCGCGGCGGTGATCGTCTGGAACGCAACATAGTCGTCTTTGGCAAATTGGGTAGGCGCTGGCGGCGCGACTTACTCAAAACCGTTCGATGGTCACGCGAGAAAAGCCAGCGCGGCCTCGCATGCCTGCTCCACCTTCAGCGCCAGCAGCCCGTCGGCGCGGGTCCGCCCGAGATTGACCGCGGCGATCGGCTTTCCGGCGTTGGCCGCCATCTGGACGAAGCGGAAGCCCGAATAGACCATGAGCGAGGAGCCGACAACCAGCATGGCGTCGGCTTGCGCGAGATGTCGCGCGGCCAAATCGACACGCGCGCTGGGAACGTTCTCGCCGAAAAACACCACGTCGGGTTTGAGAACGCCGCCGCAGTGCCGGCAGGGCGGCACTGTGAACGCTGAAAAGTCGGCGCGTTCGAGATCGGCGTCGCCGTCGGGCGCATCGGCGGCGTCGAGATCGAGCCAGTCGGCGTTCAGCCGACACAGTTCGTCTTGCAGATCGGCGCGTTGCGCCATTTGCTCGCAGCTGATGCAGCGGACCCAATCAAGCCGCCCGTGCAAGTCTATCACCCGCGCGCTGCCCGCGGCCTGGTGCAGCCGGTCGACGTTCTGGGTGAGAAGAAGCTCGCTCCGGCCCATCGCCTCGAGCCGGGCCAAAGCGCGATGCGTATCGTTCGGCCGGGCGCGGCTAAAGCGCCGCCATCCGAGCATGCTGCGCGCCCAGTAGCGCCGGCGCGTTGTCTCCTCGCCCGTGAAGGCTTGATACGTCACCGGCTGCACGCGCTTCCAATTGCCGTCGGCATCACGATAGTCGGGAATGCCCGAGCTTGTGCTGCAACCAGCGCCGGTCAGGATGAAGAGATTTTGATGCCGGTCGACAAAGTCTCGGAGTCCGCTGTATTCCATCATGGGGCTGCACTAGGATACCGAGTTGCTCTGCTCGCGCAACATGTCGGCTGAATGACGAACGACTTCAGAAATCTGCATGAGCTGCTTGGCCAGAGGACTTGTCTTGCGCCAGATCATGCCAATTGTTCGCGAGGGTTGCGGACGCTTGAAGCGAGCGACAGACACTGACGCCGAGCGGGTCTCCACCGCCACAGCCATTTCCGGAATCAACGTGACGCCGATGCCGGCGCTGACCATTTGGACCAGCGTGGAGAGAGAGCTGCAATCCAGCAATTCCCGCGGCGGCGCTGCACGCATATTGCAGAACGACAAGGCTTGATCGCGAAAGCAGTGCCCCTCTTCCAGTAGAAGCAGCCTCATCTCGAGAAGCGTTTTGATATTGGGCGCTGGCTTGCCGTCGTCCTTGGCTGGCCGGACCAGCACGAAGTTTTCGGCAAACAGCGCAACCTCGGTCAACAACGGTTCGGACACCGGCAGAGCGACAATCGCAGTGTCCAGCCGGCCTTCCGACAGCTCTTGAATCAGCTTCGGCGTGAGCGTCTCGCGCACATGTACGTCAAGGCCGGCATACATTCGCGAAAGGTTGCCGATTAACGTCGGCAGCAGGTAGGGTGCGATCGTCGGGATTACGCCGATGCGCAGCCGCCCCACCAGCCGCTCTCGCGAGGCTCGCGTGACGTCTCCCAGTTCATCGACCGATTGCAGAATGTCGCGGACTCGCAGGGCGAACTCTTCTCCGAAGTTAGTCAGTTGCACGTGACGCGCGCCTCTTTCGAACAGCACGGTGCCCAGCGATTCTTCCAATTCTTTGATCTGCATCGACAAAGCAGGCTGAGAGATCGCGCAGGCGTCCGCGGCGCGCCCGAAGTGGCCATGCCGCGCCAATGCTTCGAAATAGCGAAGCTGCTTGAACGTGAGGTTGATCATAAGAGCACCTTATCGCTGCAATCAGCAAATACAACTTAAGCTAATTGAGCGGCTTTGCTAGAATGCGGCCAACGCGTTCGCGTCATTGGTTTGTCTGGCGCATTGCCATACCGCTGGGCATGATGGCGGATCGCCCTCCAACGCCTCCATCGGCTTTGTACACAAACCAGTTCAGTCAACGCAGCTAATAGGGGAGAGAGACATGGACGACAATAATGCCGCAAACGCTGGCAAGTGCCCTGTCATGCATGGGGTGCGCCCCAACGCGACTCTCGGGGGCAGGTCGAACAGAGACTGGTGGCCCAACCAGTTGAACCTCAAGATCCTCGCGCAGAACTCCGCCTTGTCCGATCCCATGGGCAAGGACTTCAACTACGCCGAGGAGTTCAAGAAGCTCGATCTCAAGGCGCTGAAGAAGGATCTTTACGCGCTGATGACCGACTCGCAGGACTGGTGGCCGGCCGATTACGGTCATTACGGGCCGCTGTTCATCCGCATGGCGTGGCACAGCGCGGGCACCTACCGCATCGGCGACGGGCGCGGCGGCGCCGGCTCGGGCTCGCAGCGTTTCGCCCCGCTCAACAGCTGGCCCGACAATGGCAACCTCGACAAGGCGCGCCGCCTGCTGTGGCCGATCAAGCAGAAGTACGGCAACAAGATTTCCTGGGCCGACCTGATGATCCTCGCGGGCAATTGCGCGCTGGAATCGATGGGGTTCAAGACCTTCGGCTTTGGCGGCGGGCGCGAGGATATCTGGGAGCCAGAAGAGGACATCACCTGGGGCAATGAGGACACCTGGCTCGGCGACAAGCGCTACAGCGGCGACCGGCAGCTCGCCGACCCGCTCGGCGCCGTGCAGATGGGTTTGATCTACGTGAACCCGCAAGGGCCGAACGGCAACCCGGATCCGCTCGCCGCGGCCCGCGACATTCGCGAAACCTTCAAGCGCATGGCGATGAACGACGAAGAGACCGTCGCGCTGATCGCCGGCGGCCACACCTTCGGCAAGACCCACGGCGCGGGCCCCGAGTCGCATGTCGGTCGCGAACCCGAAGGCGCGAGCATCGAAGAGCAGGGCCTCGGCTGGAAGAACTCGTTTGGCAGCGGCAAGGGCGGCGACGCCATCACCAGCGGGTTGGAAGGCGCCTGGACTCCCAATCCGATCAAATGGGACAATGGCTTCTTCGACACGCTGTTCGGCCATGAGTGGGAACTAACCAAGAGCCCTGCCGGCGCCTGGCAGTGGATTCCCAAGAACGGGGCCGCGGCGAGCGCCGTCCCGGACGCCCACAACGCCGCGAGGCGCCATCCGCCGGTGATGCTGACGACGGACCTCGCGCTGCGGCTTGATCCGATCTACGGGCCGATTTCAAAGCATTTCCACAAGAATCCGAAACAGCTCGCCGATGCGTTCGCCCGGGCGTGGTTCAAGCTGACGCACCGTGACATGGGCCCGCGCGTGCGCTATCTCGGCCCGGAAGTCCCCAAGGAGGCGTTGCTGTGGCAAGACCCTGTCCCAGCGCCCGCTCATAAACTGATCGACGCGAAGGACATCCAAGCGCTCAAGAGCAAAATCCTCGCTTCGGGTCTTTCCATCGCGCAATTGGTTGCGACCGCCTGGGCGTCGGCGGCGACCTTCCGCGGCTCCGACAAGCGCGGCGGGGCGAATGGGGCGCGCCTCCGCCTTACCCCGCAAAAGGATTGGGCGGTCAACCAGCCCGCCCAACTGGCGATCGTGCTGAAAGCGCTTGAGGGGATCCAGAAGGCGTTCAACAAGGCGCAGACCGGCGGCAAGAAGGTCTCGCTCGCCGACCTGATCGTGCTGGGCGGTTGCGCCGGCATAGAACAGGGCGCCAAGAAAGCCGGGCACGCCGTGAAGGTTCCCTTCACACCGGGCCGCACCGATGCCTCGCAGGCACAGACCGACGTCGAGTCCTTCGCGGTGCTCGAACCGGTCGCGGACGGGTTCCGCAACTACCTCAAGAGCGACCTCAGCGTTTCGGCGGAGGAGATGCTGGTCGATCGCGCGCAGCTCATGACGTTGACCGCACCGGAGATGACGGTTCTCGTCGGCGGCATGCGCGTGCTGAACGCCAACGCCGGACAGTCGCCGCACGGCGTCTTCACCAAGCGGCCGGAAATGCTGACCACCGACTTCTTCGTCAACCTGCTCGACATGGGCACGGCGTGGAAGGCGGTGTCGCAAGCCGAGGATGTGTTCGAGGGGCGCGATCGCAAGACGGGCAAGCTGAAATGGACCGGCACGCGCGTCGACCTCGCCTTCGGTTCGAACTCCCAGCTTCGGGCGCTGGCGGAAGTCTATGCCTGCGACGACTCGCAAAAGAAGTTCGTGGGCGACTTTGTGGCGGCGTGGAACAAGGTGATGAACCTCGACCGCTTTGAGCTTGCTTGAGGCCTAAGGCCCGCTCGGGCGGTTCGCGCGATCGAAAGGGAGCGGAACCCATGCTGTTAATCCCTCGCATTGATGGTTTCTCGGCGTTGAAGAGCCTGCTGTTGGCGTCGTTATTGCTTGCGCCGGCGGCGCTGCCGGCGAACGCCGCCGGCCCCGAGGACATGACGTTCTTTCTCACCAGCGTCGGCTCCGGCAAGGGCGCCGACCTCGGCGGCCTCGACGGGGCGGACGCGCATTGTGCGGCGCTCGCGGCCGCCGTCGGCAATAAGATGTCGCCCTGGCGCGCCTATCTCAGCACGACCGCGCCCGGCGGCGACGCGGGGGTGAACGCGCGCGACCGCATCGGCAAAGGTCCGTGGCAGAACGTCAAGGGCGTCGTCGTCGCCAAAGACGTCGAGGATCTACATTCGGCGAACGCCAAGCTCAACAAGGAGACTGCGTTAACCGAAAAAGGCGAGATGGTCCCCGGCCGCACCGATCCGGTGAACACGCATGATGTGCTGACCGGCTCCGACCCGCAAGGCATGTACTCGACCGCAGGCGGCGACACGACCTGCGGCAACTGGGTGAAGAGCGGCGACGATGGCTCGGCGATCGTCGGGCACCACGATCACATGGGCCTCAAGGTCAGCCGTCACATGATGTCGTGGAATTCCTCGCACGGGACGCGCGGCTGCAGTCAGGACGGCCTGAAGAGCACCGGCGGCGCCGGGTTATTCTACTGCTTCGTCGCCAACTGAAGGCTCGCGAGCGTCCCGCAACCCCGCTGCGCGCAGACGATCACGTACCTCCCGGCCCATGGGTCTGAACCGCCCCGGGTTTGCCGGAGGCCCCAACTCTTGAGAGGATGGGGCTATGGAAACGAAGAAGAAGACCTCGAACAAGTTCTCGTCTGAGGTGCGGTCTCGCGCGGTCCGGATGGTG
>Ga0075030_100000212_pt1 | contig 47861 bp, 48 predicted proteins | sample LitLauG_LLR_2012_FD_71393 | JGI IMG/M metagenome (GOLD analysis project Ga0075030, IMG submission 71393) | Freshwater sediment microbial communities from Pennsylvania, USA - Little Laurel Run_MetaG_LLR_2012 | ecosystem: Environmental > Aquatic > Freshwater > Creek > Sediment | place: USA... | reverse complement strand
GGGAAAGCTCCGCGTAGCGGGCGAGAGCTCGCTGCCGCATGGTCGCTTCGAGCTCGGTGCGGCGCTTTGCTGTTCCGGCCAGCTCAAAGAGCGTCTGGGTCGCTGCGGCAAAATCGCCCGGCACCGTCTGCGCCAGAATCTGATCGGGGCTGGGAAGCGATGCCTCATAGTGGACGAGGCCGAGATCACCGGCCTCGGTCTCGAACACGTCCCGGACCGCCTGCAGAAGCAGCTGTTCCTGAAGGGTGAGGAGAGCGATTTCGGTCTGCTTCATGTACTCGCCGGGGGGCGTGTTTATACATTGGGTGTAGAGCGCCTGGTATTCCTTCCGGGAAACGCCGATCGTTGTGATGACGACGAACGCCAGGATGAGCGTGATCGGGAGCGTCAATTGCAACAAGACATCGAAGGATTCTCCGGGGCCTTCGGCCCGCGCGCGGAGCCAGGACATTTTAATCCTCCAGTGACCGGCGCAAGCGCTCCATCAACGCGGCGCCTGTCTTTACCGCGCGCGAGAGTTCGGCACGACGCTCCCGCTGGTCATGCGCATGGACTTTTTCAAATGTGTCCAGGCGCCCTTGCAACGACATCAGTTCGGCTTGGACGCGCGCGTCCCACTCAGCAGCCTGCTTACGTATGGCCGCCAACTCTGAAGTTGCCGAGGACATTGCTTCCGTCGTGTTCCGGGCGGTGCGGCGCAGTTGTTCCACTTCGGCTGTAGATGTGGCCAGGTCCTTCTCGAGCGTGGCAATACGACGCTCCGCGAAGGCGAGATTCTGCGACGTGCTCGCGACCTCGCTCCGCAGTTTGAACAGCTCATCGGCGATGACCTGGGCGGAAAGTGCTTCATCCGCTTTGCCAGCTGCCGCAGACAGTCTGGAAAGAGCAGTCGCCGCCTGCGCGGCGCGCCGGTCAAGGGCATCGAGCGGATCGGCTCCGACCTGGTGCCGGTCGACAGCGACGAGCGTCTTCTGATAGATCGATTCAACGATCGGGCAGAAGAAATACGCCAACGCGATCGCCATCAATGTGCTCCAGAGGGCCGCGCTCAGGGCCGCCAGCATCACGATCGGGGCCTGGTCATTGCGTACGTCGAGATTGGCGAATCCGATGACGAATCCGATCACCGTTCCCAGGAGACCATGCTGAACGTAATAGGTTCGATATCGCCGCGGAAAGGGAAAAGTATCGACGGCCGCGACATCGGGATTGCTGTTGAAAAGCAGCCATGCGCTATACGCCATGCAGGCGCCGGTGAAGCCGAAGAGTCCAGGCGCCACGAGCGCAAGGTCGACCATGAAGGGCCGTGACCAGGCGGGAATCAGTTGTGCTACGAGACTGACGTCGGTTTTGGCGGCGACGGCCTTTAGGTAATGAATCGTGTAATAGAGTTGGATCCCGGTGATCACCAGACCACTCAGGAACATCAACACTCCGAACGATGCCGCCGTTGCGACGGCGGGTTTCCGCGGGCGATACGCCGGGGGCATGAATGCGATTGCGGCTGCCATGTGATCTTCCCCTCCTCGTACCCTGTTCCGAGACGGGATATGCAGCCCGTTGGCCAAGCCTCGTGAGAGGATAAAGTCAATGACCGCACGCCCGTCCCGTAACAGCGTGTTTCATCTACTTCTTCGCGGTCCGCGCCGCGGTGGCGGCCGGCGCGGGCAGGGCCCGAAGCCTGTCGGACGAAGCCTCCGCTGTCGACCAGAACCAGCCCTGGGGGTCAAACGTCCTCGCATGCGGCAGGGCTAGGGCGCCGGTGTAGGAAGCGCGCGCGGTCTGTGCGAACTTTGCCTGGTGGGTGCTCTTGAACAAGTACTCGGCGGAGCGGCCCTTAACGAAGAACGCCGCACCCGCGTCGTTAAGGACACCGCGTGCGAAGATGGCGCTCTTCTCTGCGTCATTCACCGTTCCGGTCGGAGGCAGAGGAACCTTCTGGTCGGTGAGATGCTTCTGATCGCGCTGCGCTTGGGCTGCGAAATTGTCGATGCAATCATCGGCAGCCGTCATCGCGCCCGTATAGTCGTTGTTATTGAATGCGGCCCAGGCTTTTACCAGACAGGGCTGCTGAGCTTTGACTGTTGGCATCGCGACCACAATGGCAGTGATCACGGCTAGTAACGTTAGCGAGTATAGACGCATCTCTCTCTCCTTAATTCGTTCTGACAACAGTTTTTCGGGCGTACACACACGTACCTTCTGGCAGCTCGGTTAATCCGGCGGCTACAGGATCCGACCAGTACTTCTTGATCACAGCCTCGGCTGCCGGGTTCAGCAGAGCGGGAAGCAATTCGAATTTCTTTCCTCGATCTCCCGCCACGCCGATATCGATCTGGCAGGATTGCTCCCCGGACGCGCTGACAAACCCGCATTGAGCGGGATAGTATTTGCGATCGGAACCGGAATAGACGAAAACAGCCGGCCGCTGACCAGCGCTCAGGCCGTTCCACCCGAGCACCCCATCGACGGAAGGCGAGACCGCCGCGGCGGGTGCCTTCAGCCAGACGCTCGGTTGGCTGAAAACGCGGGCAAGGATCGGCGTGAAACAGCCCAAGGCGTAGATGAAAAGAACGATCCCTGCTATATACATGCGTCTCCAGAACACCGGATTGCGTTTTGTGAAGGCTTTGGTTCCTGGAGACGGGGTGGGCCCGGGAGGTATCAGGCGTCGCAGTACCTCGAACGCGGCGGGCAATCCCACGATCGGGGCTGCCAGCTGAGGATAGCCCCGCCATGCCACGAACGCACCAGCGATCGCTAGCCCGGCGAGAATTACAAATGGCCAAAATCGTTGAAGTCGCGGACCCGGCGGCGCCGAAGTTGCCTGGGGTTCGAGTGCGCTCGACTGCGGCATGCGGCGTGGCATAGTGCACCCTCAATCACGGTCCGTGTGTTCGCTCTAGCCCGTTGGCCTGACGTAGCGACACGGCCGTGAAACGGACCGAAGAAAGAGCACCAGCTTTTCTTCTTTACAAGAAGGTCCGGTCAGAGCTAACGTTGAGTGTCGGCCGATACGCTGTCGACCGACTTAGCCTCTAATCGTTGTATCCGCACTTAGTCTAAAGACCAAGTGCAATAATTGTATTGTTTCCTGATTGTGAAGTCAAGCCCTTTTTGGGGCCGAAACGATGACCACCAACGAACTCTTGGGACACTTCCGTGATGCTAATTACAGATTGACCAGGGATCTTCTGTACTTCTGGGAGAAGCAGGGTTGGATCAGCCCGCAGATGGATCAGAAGAAATCGTTGAAGCGGCGGATATACCCTCCCGCCGAGGTGACGAAGATCACAATTCTTTTGAATTGCTACGCGCAGGGCATGACTCCAGAAGCTGCCTTCCGCATGTCGCAGTTTCCTGAACTTCTGCGTGGACAGCGCCTGTCACGGTTGCTCAAGGCGATCAATGAACTCGGGAACAGTAGTTTATTGGACGACAGACAACGCTTCCTTGTGCTCGTGACGCGCAGACTGAACGAAGTGATGGAGTGCGAGTGCTCAGCAATACTCCTATTTCCACCGGGACCACAGACGCCGATGCTACCCAGTGAATCGGAGGAAATCCTCCTGTTTCGAGATGAGCGGGCGAAAATCGAACTCGCCGCGAGCTGGGGAGACGTGCCTCCACACACCCGCACCGGCATCTCGTTCCGGCTTCACGAGGAGGCTCACGCTGGTCTGACCGGCTGGGTCATCCGTCGAGGCGGTTATGACAAGGCGAAGCACGACGGTGGGCCGCCCATCTGGTGCTGGCCAGGGGTATCGCTGTTCGGGGCTCAACTCCACGAACATCCATACCGTAGCCAGAGGCCACCGGACCACCTGTTGTCAGGCCGCTGTTTTTCTCTGATGATGCGCCCGCTCGTCGATCGCAAACGTCGCATCATCGGATGGATCAAAGTCGAAAATCGAAAAGGCCCAGACGGAAAGCCTAGCGATGTGACTTTCTTCGACCCTGCCGATGAGGCTATCCTCGAATACTTCTCCAATCAAATCGTCGGCACATTGGAAAACCTAGCCGTAGTGCAGGCGTCTAATTCCTTATTGAACACAGTGCTCGCCGCGCCGAGTTGCATCCCCGTGAACGATTCTGCAGCCTCGCCGCGTCCCAACCCGGTGCCCGGCAGCTTACAGGCCGTCTGCATCGAGCTGGTGCGCCAAGCCCTGGCCGTCCTCGGGGCGGATCGCGCTGATGTCTGCTGGGGATTCGGCAGTGATTTGAAAGTTCTAGCATTCGATGGCCCGACCGAGTTCGATATCGGCGACAAGCTCCCGCGGCTAAGCCTCAGTTGGGGCGTATTCGAGAGTGGCGAGGTGCTCAATGTGGCGAACGTCGAGAGCTGTAGTGACTATGCTCCTTGCTGGACTCCGACAAAGAGCGAACTGTTGATCCCCTTGCGAATCGAGAAGCGGTGTTTGGGGGTGCTGAACATCGAATCGCGCCATTCGAGCTTTTTCGATGACCGAGACATCGAATTGTCAGAGTATCTGGCTCGACATGTAACACCGGCGGCTGTGATCGCTGCGTCTCGCGATTCTATTTATTCAGGGCTCATTGAGCGGACTCAGGACTGGCAGCGCCCAGCCGCCGAGCAGGACGACGACGTTGCTCTGAAACCGATCCTTGATAGCATCCAACGACGGACGAATCTCGATTTTGGTATCGTCTACGTTGCTGATTACCAGCTAGGCGAACTGCGGTGCGCATCGAGCAGACCCCGGCGAGACAACTTCTCCCATAAATTTAGTGGCCGTTCACTTGCAGCCGAAGTGTTTCGCCGAAAAGAACCGCTATTCATTGTGGACCCGCACAATAGCGATTTGGTCGATCCAATCGGCCTCGACTTGTTCGATATTGGCGGGCCCCTCATCGGTGCTCCGCTGATGTTCGGCCACATGGTAGTCGGCGTCCTCATCGTCTGGGGCAGCCGAACGCGCCGCGAGGCAGAACCCTCCGATATCCCAATAATCCAGCAGTACACGCGACTTACTGTCACCACGGCAGCGATTTCCGATGCTCATGACAGGATGACGCGCACGATTCGAGACATTCAGCAAGTTCTGTCTTCAATCCAGCAGAACGCTAACTTTGGGACCGTTATTCGCGAACTGCTTCAATCCATTTTGAGGCACGGGTTCGACCGGGCAAGGGTGTTTGAATACGACGACGAAGAGCGCGCATTCGTGTGTCTCGATTCCGCGGGATTAGAGCGACCCGGCCGGTTTAAAGGCTGTACGATCCGCTTGGACGAGAGCCACTACGCGCAGGCGACCTATGACAATTGGCGGCGGGGAAACATGAGACCGTCGATCCGCCGTTCGGAGGAGAGCGGTCCCGATCCGTCGGCGCAGAAACTCCTAAAGCCGGTGGACCTGCCGTGGGCAATTGCACCGCTAAGTGTCGGCGGACTGTTCGGTTATCTAGCGGTTGATAACGCGGCTTCACGAAAGGAATTCAGCGCGTCCGATCTTGAGTCCATCGGCCTTTTCGGGTGTATCGCGGCTCAGGCGATTGCGTCTCGCAATTGGAAAGCTGCTAAGTGGGGCAGATCGACCGAACTCGAGCCGCGAGCGCGCCCGACAAAGAAACACTCTTCAGATTAGTCATCAACGTCCCATCGCTAAAGACATCGTCGGCGGTACGGGTTGACCTGAGCGGGGGGCGAGCATTCAGGGCGGTCATTTGTTGTTCCCACTCGGGGAGGCTGAGCAGCTTTGGGCCTTCCGGCAAGCCCTCGAGGACAACGTTGCGGTGCCCTGCGAAGCCAGCGTCGTCGGCACTCAGGTTCGACTAAGGCAACGAACGGCGCGGGCGACCGCCGTGTGTCGCCGGGCGGATGGCCGAAAGTGTCGCGCCTGAATGACGACGAAATGTGGCGAAAGATGAATTGACGTCGTCGATCGAACGTACCGCTTCATCGACACGTTGTTCGACGAAAACGCCGGCGGTGAACTCTTGCCTCGCTTGGCCCACACACGATCCATTACAGCAAAGACACGCCCCGTGACCGACATCATTCCGGTGGGCTGGGGCATGGCCGGAGAGCGAGATTTGGCCCGCCGTTTGCACAGTGAGGATCCGGTCGGGTGACCGTCTGCCATCCACTATCTTGGGCAAATCGTTAGGGCGAAACTACCCCAGCAATTTCCCTAGCAATTTCTCGGAAAGGCAGTCTGGAGAGGTGCTGAAATGATCCCAGTGGTTCCAACGAATCAATAGCTTACGCCTGGCCTCATTGCCTCCGGAGCAAAAGGTCGGTGGTTCGAATCCACTCGGGCGTACCACTTAAGTTTATCCGAATCATCAATTTAGCTCCAACCCTCAAGTCTCATCCTGCCCTAAAACGTAACAAAACGTCTCGAAACCGTATCAAAACCCCATCAGGCGGTCTTCTCCGTATCAGAACGGATCGGAACAACCTCGCCGGCCTTACGGTTGAGCTTGGCCAGCGCTTCGCGCATCATCTGCAACTTCATCTGCGAATATTTCTTGAACACCTCGGCGTCGGTCTGCCGGAGCATCTGCGTCACCCACTCGTCGGCCACTCCGCCCGCACTCAGCCGGGTGGCATACGTGGAACGGAGGTCATAGAGCCGGAAGTAGGGGACACCCGCTTTTCGGAGAGTCGTCCGCCACGTCTTCTTGAACTCGGTCTGGTGCCCGGTCTGGTTGCCTTCGCTCGGGAAAAGCCAAGGGCCAGGGCCGGCCAGATCGATCTGGTTGCGAAATGCTTCAACTGCAATTTCGGTCAGCGGAACCTCGGCCACTCCGGTTGGAGTTTTCGAATCCACAATGAACACCACCTTGTTGGCGAGGTCCACGTCTTCCTTCCTCATCGCCGCGAGTTCCTTGTACACTCGGAGGCCTGTTTCGGTGATGATTCGGATCACGTTTCGGAGGTAGGGAGTTGCGTGCTGTTCGATCTTGGCCTGCTCCGACTCCGTCATATAGTGCGGCCGGAACAGTCCCTTGACCTTCACAGGAAATTCCACGTCGGTGCATGGATTCGCCGGACAGAGTTTCTTTCTGACCGCTACGCTGAATACTCTACGAAGAACCCGGAACTCTTGGTGCACAGTCGTCGGCTTGATGATCCCGAGTTCAGCCACGCCCCCCTTACGGTGAACGCGACGCCGCTGCCCGAGTCGCTTGCGCAACTGTCCCTCGATCATTGATGCATCGATCTCGACCAGTTTCATAGACCCGAATACGGGCCGCCAATTCTTCAACGCAGCTTCGTTGGCCACGTGTGTTCCCTTCGCCCGAAACGGCGGCCTAGAATGGTTCTCCAGGAAGAAATCCGCCCATTCATCAAAAGTTGTCTGCTTACCCTTGCGAAAGACCTCAAGGGTGTTGTTGTCTCTGGCGGCCAGGCGTTCGCGCATCTGCCGCTGCGCCTCGTCCCAGTCGGTTGTGTTGGTTGATTCCAGGCGGCGGCGACCGGTCTTGTCCCGGTAGCGCATCCACCAAACGTTGCTGTCGTTGCGTTTATAAACGACACCGTCATGCTTACTTGGCCGTGCCATTCTCCACCTCTTCTTTGAACTGCGCGCGGAATGGCTCCAAATCCGACTTCAGGAAGCGGATGTTGCGACCCATCACGCGGAGGTGGGGAATCTGCTTTCGCTCTACCCAAAGATACACCGTTTGGGGGCTGACGCCAAGGAAGTGGGCAGCGTCTTTGACGGTCAGTGGGAGTTCAGCCTTCCTCAGGTCGGACGCATCGCGAGACGCAACCACGATCCGAGTCTCGCCATGCTCGTCTTGTTCCAGGAAAGGGCGGGTCGGTCTGGCACGTTCATGCATGCCGACAGAATAGAGCTTCGAAAACTTCCGCCAAACTTCCGCTACTCAATCGGCGGAAGAATAGAACGGCTGAAACTCCCTGGCAACAAAGGGCTAGGAAAGAAAAACAGAATCTATCGGCGGACGGATTGCGAAGGTTCTTCAGGAGTCTGCGAGAGTTTGCAGGAGTTGACAGGCCGGCTTAAGCGTTTGCAGCGTGTTGTGCCGCTTTGCAGCGGTCTTTGATCGCCTTGATGACCAGGCCGGGGTAGTATTGGCGGGCGCGGCTCCAACTACGGGCATGTCCATCGCGCCGTGTAGCCCAGGTAGTCGGAACTGGCACAGCCTGTTGGTCGAGTTCATCGCACAGCTCCACAAGGTTCTCGTCGGATGTCCAGCTATCGCCGTAGGCGGCGACGATCCGTACCACCTTTTCATGGTTTGCGACATCCGGCTTGGGCCCGCGTTTTCGATGTTGTGGCGGTTCCAGAATCACCTGATGCTCCGAGGTGCTGGCCGGTTTGCTGGAGCCCCTCTCGCGGTTCCAAATCGGAGCATCGGGTTGAGCGGGAGACGGCTCCACGGTGGCTTCGGACTCTGCGGGGCATGCGTTGGCAAGTGAGTTTGAGGCTGCTTGTAGTAAAGCAGCTTCCTGCTCCTCCAGCAAGCGATCGATCTGCCCGGCCGGCAAGGCCTGCTGTTTTTCGTGTTGGCGCTGGATATACCAATCCAAATTCTCGCGATTGTAGGTGAACGTGGTGACTGGCTCCACGAACGGCACGAGCATGGGCTGGGTTTCCTGCTGGCGGATTTGAATGAAACAGTGCCGCTGGAACTGAAGTTTCAGGGCGGCCGTGAGTTCGGTGAGTTGCTCTTCCATGCTGTGGTACTGAATGCTTGACAGCTCCTGAAAGGGGACTGGAAAGAAAATCGGGATGTCGGCTTCAGACTCGCTGGTGGCGTATGTATCCGAATCGCTGTGGCCGCTGCTATTGGCACTTGTCGATCCTGAACTGGTGACCGCGCTTATGGTCCCGGTTGAAGTGGGGGAGCCAAACCAATTGTCAGGCGTGTAGAAGCTTTGGCCACTGGCCAAGCCGCTGAACGAGGTGCTGCCGGTGTTGAAAGTGGAACCGTGCGAACTGCCAGAACTGCTTCCCTTGCCGTAGACCTTGTCGCGTCGGTACTCGGGCCAAAACTTCGTCTGGTAGATGCAGACTTTTGTTTTCAGTGGGTCGAGTTTGCCAATAAAAAGCTCTTCAGCCATGAGGCGCGCGTTGGCCACCGACAGGCCACCAAACACCGCTTTGATCCCGCAATTGTTCAGGGCTGCGGCGGTAATCTCCTCGTCGAGCTGCTCAAAATACTGGTGGGCTAGGACCAGGAATAAACCACGCTTGCGGACCTCGGCCAACATTCGGCAAATATCCAGCGACACGAAGTTCTGAAACTCGTCCAAGTAAAGGTAGTACGGATCGGGATCACGGCCGGGTCGCGACTGTCGCTGAATGGCTGCCTCGAAGAACTCGTTCACCAGAAGTGCCCCAAAGGTCCGCGCCGCCTCGTAGGAGAGGTGTTTGCTTTGTTTAAGGTTTACCAGCAGGACCTTACCTTTGTCCATGATTTCGCTAAGGTCAATGGAAATGCTCGCCAGTCCCATGAACCGGGTGAGGGCGCCGGAGGTGAGCAGCTTGAACAGGCGGTTCTTCGCCGACAGAATCTCGTCGCGCCAGTCCTTGGGCTTGAGACCGTGGAGTTCTAGCCATTCCCGCCGGATAAAGGGGGATTTCAATCGTTCGATCAGGAAGCCGCGTACGTCTTTGGCGCTGAAGTTCAGGAGGTGCTCGGTCTGCGGCAGGCCGAGGCCCTGTTCAATCATGACTGTGTAAATCAGTCTGAGCGTGCGTGCAAGGGTGGGCGTTTCGTCGGCATTCTCCACGCCCCAAGCGTGCATGGTGGCGGTGACACGGCGCTCCACTTGTACCGAGATGTCGGTTGCGTCAGATTTGCGGAAGGGGTTGAAGCTGACTACGGTGTCCGGTTCAGAGAGATTGAGCAGAACGATTTCCCTGTCCAGAACGTGGCGCGCCGTGTAGGCAACCACCGCGTCATAGAGTTCGCCGTGGGGATCCACCAGGCAGAAGGGCTGCCGGTTCTTGATGTCGCCGCGGATCATCCATTCCAGGAAACGCGACTTGCCGGAGCCGCTCGACCCAAGCACATGCATGTGGATCTTGCGATCGTCAGGTTTGATGCGCACCGGCTTACCGCGGGCGTCGTAGCCGAGAAAAAGTGGCTTCATAGCAGTTTGGCCCAGCGGTCCATTTCACGCTGGATGGCGTCGTCGATGGCGTTGACTCTCAACGCCCGCTCCGCTTCCTCTTGTAACTTGAGGGCCTTCTGCTTTTCCTCTTTAAGAGTGGCAAGCCGCGCCTCACAAGCAGCCCTGTCTTTGAAGCGTTGCTCTTCAGGTGTGAGTCTGGATTGCGGACTACCAGAGCTTCTGATCCTCTCCATTTCGGCTTGAGTCTGAGCGATTTCGAGCTGCAGCTTCGCCACATCTCTTTGTAGAGTGATCTCATGCAGTGCAGTGTGAGATTTCTTGTTCTGCTCCAGCTTTTCGTGCTCCCATTCCGTCTGTTTCGTATTGAGCTCAAGCTCTTTTAAACGCTTGCTGCGTTGCAGTCCCATGAGCTGTAAATCTTCCATTGTTTGACGACATTGGTGTTCCAACTTGAGCCGTTCCAATACACGTCTGAGCAATTCAATACTGCACTTAGCGGTGCGGTCGTCCTGGCGATTGATCCACCGTTGCTTGAGAGATTCAATGAAGTGTGGGATGAGATCCGGCCGGGTATCTCGCAGTTGGACCAGACGGCCGCTGATTGAATTCTCGTTCAGATCATTTGGCAAAGCAGTCATAGCGTCATCTCCGGATTGGGTAAGAGGAATGGCCCTGTGGTCGGGTTTCACTGTTTTCTTGCTGGGCACTAGAGCGCCGATCACAAAAAAGGTGGCCGAGAGAATCAGCAACACTATCCAAATCTCCATTACGTCAATTGTCCTTTCCTGCCTTTCGGATTTCCATTCTCACTTTATGGCCGCCCTTGGCCAAGTGCGCAAAGCGGTCGCAGATGTTGGCCCCGATCCGAATATCTACCTCTCCAGCACCTTGCGGCACCGTGTAGGTGTTATGCAATCCGACCCGGATTTTGGCGTTGCCGACCATAGCACACAACTCGCCGAGGTAGGCATCCCTAACGGGATACTCGGCTAAGTTGTAGGCCGCCCACTCCTGCTGATTGTAATCTGCAGGTTTGTTAACGTGAGTCTGGCCTCCGGGTCCGGCGCACGGGGCATTGAGTTCGCAGATCTCCGAGGCGGAGTCCGCATCAAATGACAGCGTGTCGCCGGGGTAGGCTTTGAGTTGGTTACCGCTCTCATCGACTGCGTACTGGTCAACGAGTTTAATCCGCCCGTCCAACGAGTAGGTGAATTTGTTGTCAGCGAGTCTAAAACTCTTGAAGGCAGAGACGGGTTCCGAGTTGTGGGCAGGATCTGCCACGTTGTTTAGGGTTTTTGTTGCCCATGTCGGATCCAAAACGTGCTCGCTGTTGGTAGCCGGTGCCGCGGGGGCTGGGGTTCCTACCGGAGCAACTCCTAAAACGGCGGGTGACGTTCCAGGAACAGGAACAGTAACGGGCGGGAATAGCTGAATAGTCAGTGGCACCTGTTTGGCTGGGACTGCCTTTGTGGCGGTCAAAGGTGGACTATGCCGGAAATATAAGAGGACAGCGAAGAGGAGAAGGAAACCAGAGAGACCAAAGCATACCCATCGGATTGACATAAAGCGTTTTGTATGTTATACTTCCAACGAGCACATCTAGCCTTGCAAACGAGGCCTTTCCTACCGTTTGGTCGGCCTACAGAGACTCATCATCGCACAACCTTGCGATGGCGGTGCTCTCAAAACCAACCAAAGGAGAGACAAAATGTTCACCATCCTGGGGGAGTTCGTTGCGCTCCTCTTCCTGCAAATACTCGGCTCCAAACAGGATCGCCAAGAACTGTCCGAATGCCTGCGGCATAATGCCGAGTCGCTTCGGCAAATCCATCAACAACACCGGGCGCTGGTCGCGCAGACGACGGCGTCTACTAACAGTATGCTCCGAGAAGCTGAGGAGATTTTCGCACGGACATACTCCGACTACCAGGATGAACTCAACAAACAGAAGGCGATCCTCCGCCTTCCGACCTAATCTTCGGATTAGGCAATAGCGCTTGGACACCTCGTCCCGGCGCTTTTTGTTTTTCCGTCAAACTTCAAATACCATACAATTATCACTCTCCTGGCGGGCGCACGGCAAGAACCGAGACCGAGCGGCCTCGCGGGACCGAGCTTAAGCGGTGGGTGGCTTAAATCGGGCACGTCGTCGCTGGCGCCGTCGGACCTCGGCCGGGCAGGCTTATTGCGGGAAAACGAAAGCCCAACGGCGAAACACGCCGCGGCAACAAATGGCACGGCCAAGCAAAGCTAAGGACGTATCCCTATTCGATGATCTGGAGGCGCACAATATGTCCGCCGCTGAGTTTTGTGGTCATTTTGTAGTTCACCGAACCCTGGATATTGAAGCGGTAACCATCTAGGTGCTCGGCCTTGCTCCCGCGTCCGTGGGTCAGCGCGGGGACAATGTCAGTCGCAATGCCGTCCGCGGTGAGGATTCGAACCTCAGCGATGACTTCCCGGTCGTCGTCGTAAATCCACGGTTCAAATCCCGGATTGCACGCCTGGCCGATGAGGAGAATCTTGTTGCCGTCCTTGTCCGTGCGCTGGTTAGCCGAGCAGATGGTCAGTTCGGGGTGATCGATCTTCGCTTGGTGGTCCTGTTGTTGTAGACGATTCGCATCGGGGCCGTTCGGCTCGGAGCGAAACGGAAGCACTCTCCGATCACGAAAATAGAACAGTAAAGAAAACAGCACGAGGAAACCCGAGAGGCCGAACCAGAGCTTTTTCATTTTCGTATAAGCAAATGGGACCGGGGAAACAGCTAAATTATCGCGCCACAGTCCTCAGAAAGCAAGAGGCTGCTCTGACCTGTGGCTGCTCTGACCTGATCGCCGGACGCTCCACCTGTCCGACAATGATCTCGTCCAGGACAGCGCCGCCGCGGGCAGCATGACGCGTGGTTATCCAGATCCGCAGGCTGTTTGTTAGCAACGTTGTATGAAGGAACCAGAATCGCCGATATCAGCGGAACCAGGAGCCATTACCAATGAAGGCACACTTCCTACTTCCACGTTCGCCGGCCGGACTGGAGAGCGGTCGGCCTACAGAGACCCATCATTGCACAACGCAGTGATGATGGCGCTCTCGAAACCAACCCAAAGGAGAGGCAAGATGTTCACCATCCTGGAGGAGTTCGTTACACTCCTCTTCCTGCAAATAGTCGGCTCCAAAAAGGATCGCCAGGAACTGTCCGAATGCTCGCAGCATAATACCGCGTCGCTTCGGCAAATCCATCAACAGTACCGGACGATAGTTGTCCAGGCGACCGCATCTACAAACTGTATGATCGAGAAGCTGAGGAGATCTTCTCGCGGACATACTCCGGCTAACAGGATGAACTCAACAAACAGAAGGCGATCCTCCGCCTTCCGTAAATACTGATCTTGGATCAGCCAACAGCGCTTGGACACCTCGTCCCGGCGCTTTTTCATTTGGATCACCTTCTAAAACCATCCAAATCATTGCCCCGCTAATGGCCAACCGCAAGAACCCACGCGGAGGTAAGAAAAACGCCCCGGCTCAAGACCCACACAGAACCGACACGAGTCGTGCCCAGGATATGATAATGATGGCATCACTTTAGCAAGGTCATTGTGATTCTGCCTCCGGGCCAAGGCATTTCGACGCGGATGTTGCTAGTGTTTTGGTAGGTAAACGTGCAGTCCTGCCCTCCACCTGCCGCCGGTTCGCAGCAATCGTCACACTTTTCGTCGTGAAGATTGTGGAAAACAGCGGCACCGCCGGACAGTTCGATCGGCTTATTCTGCGCATCTAGAGCCGGGATGTTGAATTTGGTATATTGCGGCACCGTCCAATCGGACACATGCCATTTGTAGGTGGCCCTGTCCCCTTTCGGCCGGCGGAACACATTGGTTGCCCCTCCCTGACCGCAGTTCCGAGGGAGATCGAGGACGATTTTGATTAAGTTGTGCTCGGCATCAAAGGTGTCCTTGGGCTGGAACGAGCACGGCTCCCATTCGGGATGCTGAGCAGACTCTCGTCGCCCCTCTAGCCCAGCCTTCTCAACCGCCAACCTCCGGGTGAACTCTTCATCGTTGATTCTTCCGGCCGCTCGATCTTGCTGAAGTTGACGTACATTGGCTTCGTACATCTTTTCATTGTCTGCCACCAGTTGTTGTTCCACACGCTTTTCAATAGGCTCCTGTAAACCGGAGCCACGTGTGCGAACGGGGAGGGGCATTGCCTCTGGGCGCGTATTGCGGAAATAAAACAGCAGAGCCAACAGTAACAAGAAACCCGACAGACCAAACCAAAGCTCTCTCATTGCGGTAAAGAACTACTCAATTATCACTCCACCGAGGGGTGATCGGCAAGCCGGGGGTGGAGGGGGGAGCGTCCGGATGGCGAGATGTTGAGGCCTCGTCATGAGCTGCGCTTCATCGTTCAAATCGTCAAATCATGGCTGGCACCCTGGGAGGTGGAGCGCCGGCGCTTATCGTAGATCTGCGTGGTGGTGACGTGGCGGTGGCCGAGCAAGTCCTGCACCTTGCGGATATCCACGCCGGCGTCCAGCAGCAGCGTTGCGGTCGTGGCCCGGAGGGAGTGGGGCGTGTAGACATTCAGCCGGGCGATGTTGCCCTCGGTGGTGGTTCTCTCCTTAACGCTGCCCGAAAGTTGCTGCAGGTAGCCTTCGACCAGGCGGTACATGGTGGCCGGGTCCATGGGTGAGTATCCAAGTTTCTGGCTGCGTGGGTTAAGCCGCGGCCGAAAGAGGGGACCGGAGGTCAGCTCCGCCTTCTCTATGTATTCCTTGATCGCCTGGGCAGCGTTGAAGTGGATGCCGATGGTACGCCGCTTGTCACCCTTTTCATGCAGACGGATCGTGGCTTCGTCGCCGTCCTGGTGGAAGTCCGATACCTTCAGCCGGCAGGCAGTCGAAAGCCGGGCCCCAGAGTACAGGAAGAATTTCAAAATGGCCCGATCCCGGTAGTCAATCACGGAGTCGCCGGCTGGCAGTCCCATGAGCTGGCGGGCACGAGTGGCAGACAACGCCCTCGTCTCATCCCGAGCGTCGGTGGACTCGCGGGAGATGAACTGGGCGTGGGCCGGGTTCGGCACGGTGATGGGCAGGCGTAGCTCGGCAGCTGCCGCGGCCATATATTTATAAAAACTCGACAGCGAAGAGATGCGCCGGTTCAACGTCTTGGGTGCGGCGCCCCGTGCGATCAACTCGTCGCGAAAGGCGACCACGTCGCTGACCGACACCCTGAGCAGCGCCGTCGCTTGCTCCGGCCAGGCTATCGCCTGGAACTTCACGAACGACATGACATCCTCGCGGTAGGCGCGCTGGGTGTGCGGTGATTGCCGGCGCGATACCCACGCTTCGAAAATACTGGCTACGGAAGAAAAGAACTCTTCCACGCGTTGCCGAACAGCCGGAGTTTGGGCTCCGGCGAGGATCGCTGGAAGTAGCGGCTGGTCTTTTTTCGTAGCAAGTTGGGTGGTCATAAAAGCTTGCGATGAATGCTCTTTGGCGGGCGGCGGCGCGCGATCTCGGCAATGCGGTTACGGCAGGCAGGAAGTGAAGGGTGGAGTTCGGCAACATCGTGTACGGCGGAGTCCAGAGCCCACAAGGTGTCCGTAGGCAGGCGGTGGGCGTCGCGTTTGAGCTGCGGATCGTCGACGCGGGTAGCGGACCAGGTACGGTCTGACTCCATTGAGGCTCTCTTGGGAGCATAGCACTTCCGGCAGTTATATGCAAGATAACAGATTTTATCTTGCACTGTCGGCAAAGAAAGTATAGCCATCCCACGGGCGCTGTCAACATGGCTTGTTCCGAGTGCGTCCCGTTGGGTGGCCACCGGATTGGCTGACTTTGTCCTGACGTGCAACGCTCCAACCTCTTTGGTTAGTGAGGGGAGACCCAGGCCATCCCTGACGTCCCGTTGCTTTTGGTTCGGAGAACTGTTTCCGACCTCCTGGACACGGGTCGGCATCGCCCCCTCAGTCAGACACTTCACTACAAACCGTGAATTTGCAATCAAACAAGGTGTGCTTCCCGATAAAAGTCGAGCGCTCCCTGATGGAAACCGATTGGCCATTTTATCCGCACCAGAGAATCCGGCGAACCGAATCTGGCTTCAACCCTGGCTTCCTGCGGGAGAAAATAGTGGTTGTCCACACGCTGGAGGGTCTCGTTATCTATGAGCCTTGGTAGCGATTCTGCTGGAATGGACTTGTATTCCCAGAACATCTTGATCAGGTCATAGGCAGCAGTTCTCGGAAAAGAGTCAGCGCACGCTATCACGACCGACGGCTCGCTGACTGTTAGTCCTTCCATTGTCCCACTGTATTTCAGATCCTTCAGTTCCCAGGGGAGATAAATAGCAGGTAGATGGCCAACAGAACTGCGAGCGCCCATTCCAGCGAGCTGCTCTATTTCTGATCTCGGAATCGGGACCAACCTAATCAGTTCCCGCGCCAAGTACTCTGCAATAACGAAGTCCCGCTGAGTCAAAACAATAAATGCTTCTGCTTTACCGCTCAGTATCCGGTTTATGCCATCCGTGGTGCCATACCCAAGGTAAACTTTGCTAAGTTCAGCCTGAGACAAGAAGCGGCCGAGGAAATCGAACCCTAATCCCGAGAAGGCAAAATTTCCAACGGATAAGGTTCTGCCGCGCAATTGGCCCGGGGTGTGAATTGAAGAATTCTTAGGGACGACAATGTGGAGGGTGATCGTTGCCGCAGGCCATAATAACCGACAACGGCGATTTCCACCCACGAGATATCGGGCGTCAAGCACTCCGAAGCGATCATTCCCCGCACATATGTAGTCTTCTTGGGCGCGAGGCAGTCCCGAAAGTTGAAGGAGCTGCGCGCATTGTGTTTGAGCCATTTGATGATTGGCGAATTCAATATAGTTCTGGAAATAGGTCGGCACGAAAGGATTGTACATCGTTGCGTGCACATCGTTCCGACCCTGGCGATGCGGAACCTCTCGCGCCTCTGTTACCGTCGCCGCGGCGCGTTGGTCCTGCTCACCGGCTGCGCGGCGAAATCCCCCTACCGAAAGAGCCGCGGCAAAAGGCAATAGCTGTTTGGCTGCCATCCGGCGGGTTAGGAAGCCTTGAAACGGCATTTGAGCGTCCTCGTCCTTTCAGCTCCGCAGCAATGCTGCAAGCCCCGAAATCTACCTGAAGGCCTGCTCCGACCGGGGCATTGGCAGATCACGCATGAACCACATCCGACGTCCACGCCTGCCAGCGCGGGTCCTGCAGCGCCGCATCAAGTTCAGTACCTAGAAGCCGAGCTTTCCGCTGGTTCTCCGACAAACCTGCCGCAAAGGCCTCCAGTTCCTCTCGCAGGTCCGGCGGCCATTCGGGATAGCCCCCCAGCTTGTCGTAACACTGCTTAAGGCGTTGCGCCGAGATTATATCACGAGTCATCTGATGGTGGAAGGCACCATTAAGATCAGGAGCAACCGGGCCAACACTCATGAGATATCGGCCCAGTTCCCGCCGCAATCGCAGGCGGGCTGCTTCTAGTTGCTGTTTCAGACCGTCCCGTTCACGCTGCGATGCGCGCTCCTCCATGTCCAGCACCACAGCCTCCGCTTCTTTGTACGCCTTTTTCTCGGCGCTACTCGACTCGGAAGCATCTGGTGGCCGGCCCGACCAGCCCGCGGCCCGCTTCATCAGATCGCCGACCGACGAGATAGTCTGGGTGGTGCCGGCTTCAACCCAATACGCAACCGAACACCGGAATGCTCCACGCGTGCAAGTGCCGATCACCAACGGAAGCCGCTCGCCAGGCCGGGCCAGTTTGTCCATGGCCTCCCGAATTAGAGGCTCGAAGGGTGAAAGGGGCAAAACCGATGAGTCACGCTCCAATTCTTCGAGAACGCAGGAGAATGTTCGTCGCGGTAGATCCGGCCCCCTAACCGAATACAGCCCCGTATTCTTCCGACGCTTCACCTGGAAGCCAAGAGCTTCTGTCAGCGCTTCCAGCAACCTCGGCATGTCGGCACGGCTCAAGCCAGCGGGCCGATCCGGCTCGGGGGCGGCAATGCTCTCCAAATACGTCTCGCCGGCAAGTGGGTCCGCGCGAACACCCTCCGCCTCGTGCTCAAGGGCTGCAGCGTCGGCAGGCTCGTGCCCTAACAACATACGCCGTGCACGTTCCAAGACCGGCTGCATCTCCCCAACAAAATGCTCAAAAAGACCGCAGCGGCGGCGCAAGGCGCTGTAGACCTGCTCATCCACACTTTTTTTGAGGAAGAGATTGATGACGCGCACGTCCGGATACTTTTGCCCGATGCGGTCGATGCGGCCAATCCTCTGCTCGACCTTGCTCGGATTCCATGGCAAATCGTAGTTAATTACGGCCCCGGCAGCCTGCAGGTTCAACCCTTCACTGGCGGCATCCGTGCACAGCAAGGCCAACAGCTTGCCTTCCCGAAGTGCTTGGGTGATCGTGGCTTTTGACACCTGCGCCCACTGATCTCCCTCCCGCAACTGGCCGCCGTCGCCGTTGTAGCAGCCCAAGGCCGCCCCATAATGTCCGACCAGCATGTCACGGAGATAGAGCATCGTGTCGGTGTATTCGGTGAACACCAACACCGGACGTCCATCGTCGGTTATACGCCGAAGCTGGTCAAAAAACTCATCTCGCTTCGTGTCGGTTCCGGAGAGGCTGCGCAGTTCTCCAATCACGCTGTTGACCTCGTCCAATTCCGCCGCGGCAATCTTTGGATCTTGAGGGAGCGCTGAAGAAACGGGTTCCTTTCCTTCGCCCTCGGGAAGGTCGTAGGCGTCCAGCCGTTCTGGAAAATCCTGACTCGTGAGGGCGAGATCGGCTGATTTCCGTTGAATGATCCGCATCAATCCATCCCGGCGGCGCTCCAGGCTCCGTTCCAAGGCAGCCGGCGAACTTGAAGCGCGCCGGCCGTAGATCGTCATCACGAAGCCCTTGCCGGGTTTTTCCTTTTCGAGCTCAGTGAATCGTTTCTCGATGTAACGCTTCACCGAATTGTAGACGGCGCGCTCAGCAGCGTTCTGGTAATCGAAGACAAAATCTTCGACCTTGCGCACTGGCGGCGCTGCAGCCAGGAGTCCCATTGAGTAGTAGTGCCTTAGTGTGTTGCGTGTGTTCCGATGCATCCGCCTGGAAAGGGGCGAGCCGAAGCGCAACCAATCGGCAACATCCTTCCTTTCGGTACTGGCACCAAATGCCAGCTGCTGCGTAATCTCAGCTTGGGTAGGGGCACCATACGATTCGAATGGCCATTTTGGGAACTCCGGATCGCTGGCGACCAGAGCTGCTGCTCTTTGCGCAGTCTCAGGATCACAAAGACCATTGCGAACGGCCGCAATACTGCGATAGAAACAGCGCACTGCTTGGAAGTCTGCCAGCCACGAACCGCCTTCGCCGAGGACGGCGAGCAAATCCCACGGCTCCCACGGGTGGGTCTGCATCGGAGTGGCGCTCAGAAGAAGAATTCCGCGGGCACGCCGAGATAGCTGTAATCGTCTGAGCAGATCCAAAAGGAGAGTACCGCCGTTATATTCCCCCTCCTCCTGCTTCTTGCGTCGAGCCGCGTGAGCCTCGTCCAGGAGCACCAAATCCCACGGCTCAGCGTTGAGCAGTTCGGCAACGTGACCTTCAGCACGTGCCATTTCACGACTGAGCAACAGTACATTCTCCTGAAGTGCTTCGGCGACTCCTTCTATTCGCCGCTCCTTCCCATCGGGCCACACAAGCAGATTCGTGGATTCGAGTCGCGGGAAAATCATGCCGCCCTTCTCGCGCAACTCTGCCTGCCATTGCTTGAGGAGTCCAGCAGGCAACAGAATCAGAACGCGTCGTACGCCGCGGCCAGCCAAGAGCCGCCGCAGGACCAGGATTGCCTCAACCGTTTTGCCCATACCGACTTCATCGCAGAGCAAACGGCCAGACGGCCAGGCAGCTGCGGTTTCTTCAACGACTCGCCGCTGGTGCGGCCAGAGGGACACCATCGCTGTCGAGTTGCACACCGGTCCACCATCGGGAAAGTAGGGCGCCTCTAGGGCGAACCGCCAGAGCATCGACGCGCGCTGGCGCGCAATAGCTGTGGACGGCTCCACAATGGGAGTTTCCTTGGGTGCGAACTTTATGAGATTTAATCGAACCGCCTCAGGCAGCGGAAAGGTTGCGACGTGAGGGTGGCCGTTTTCTTTGTCCCAGAGGAGGTCGAATTCCGTTGCGTACTCGGTGTGACGCTCCGGGTCCGCCCAAGATCCGGAGATCTCCAAGCGTTCATAATTAGCGCGGAGCCCCGAGGCCGACTCATTGCCGCTGCCACTGAAGACAATCGATTCGTCGGATCGATCGTAGGCGATGCCGAACTTCCCATGGACGATGCCTTCACCGGAGCGCATCACTCCAACTTTGATATCGAGGTATCCCTTCTGGAACAGCCAGGCGAGCATACCTAGACGCTCCTTTTCAAGGCGGTCTTTTGGGGTCTTGAAACGGCGGTGGAGCGTCTCTTCTAGTTTTGTGAGGTCTCCAGTCTCCATCAGCACGCGCACGTCGTCGCGCTGCAACTCTTCATTCACAAATAGCCGGATCGAAGGCCTCTTCGCCCGATCGCCCAGGGCCTCCAGATTTCGAATTAGTCCCGCAAAGCCCGATGCCGCAGCAGAGAGCACGCTGCTAGAGAAATATGAGCAGCAGCGGTCGTATCGAACCGCTGCCGAGAGCATTGGAATGTATAGCTGATCGAGAAGTTCTGGATCGGGCCCTTTAAGGAACCGCTTCCACGTCCTGTCGTGTAGGCGTTGCTGAGTCGACCCTTCAGCTTGAGCCTGAGTTACGCCTTGTTGGGCTGACACAATGGTGACCTATTCTTCCTCGTCCTGCTCTTCGTCTTCTTCCTCTTGTTCCAGATCTTGGTCTTCCGCCTCGCCAAGTTCGTTCTCCTGGTCTGCCAAGAGCGGGAACTTGATGGAAGGCACTTTCTCGGTCCAATCGGCCGGCTCGATCTCAAAGAGAGGCTTTAGCAGGGCATGCCAGGCGCGGAACTCCGGATATTTCACAGCAGCCGACTTCGCACCCCTCTCGCGCCGCAGCCCTTCCGGTGCAGCTTCCACCAAAGCTTGCATGAGCTTGGCCACGGCCGAGTCTTTTGCCCACCGTTGCTGGCGCGCCAGCGCTCGGGCAGAGCCGATTCCGCTTGTACCTCCACCAGCCTCAATGTATCGGAGCGCCAATGCGTCGCACGCATCGATTGCCGTGCGGAACTGCGGATCGTTGGGATGAATCTTCAGGATCTGTTTCTTGGTCCGCTTCGCTGGGACTAGAACTGGCCCAAATAAAGTTTCGGCGACCTCATCTGGCTCGAGAGGACGTTCGCGGCGTCGCTCCTTAGCCGGCACCATGACGATCTTGTCGCCAGACTTTGTCACCAGGCCAGCGATCACGAGCCTCTCGACATCCATGCCCACGGCATGCCCAATCAGGCGCGCCTCATTGAACCGGAATTCGGCTGCTCCGAGAACGTCCCAGCACAGCAACGCAAATCGCCCCTCCGGCTCCACACCGTCTAGTCCGCGCGCTGCGAGTTGCTCAATGCGCCAGGCGCTTACTGCATCAGAGGCCTCATCGATCGCGTGCCCGACATCAACGGACTCTCCGGTGTCGGTGCGGACCTCGTCGTACCGGCTGTAAACTTCCATGGCTGGCCCGAAAGACCCGACTAGCTGGTCAACAGGGTTCAGACCCTCACTCTTTAGCCGCTCGGCAGCAGTGCGGGCTTTTTGTCTGATTTCCTCCTGCATTGCGCTGTCGAAGTAGCCAATACCAGCACCCTCCTGCCGCTTGCGAGTGACAAGAATTACCGTGCTCTGCGCTGCGTTCTTCTTTGCTTGGTGGAGGCTGTGCTCGCTCTCTGTTTTGACCGGCCAAGTGGCTGTAACTGTGAACCCTGCCTGTATGAGAGATGTGAACAGCGCTTGCCAGGCTTCCTGTTTCTTATGGGTGAACATGACAGTGAGCACACCATCATCGCGCAGTTTCCGATGGCTCTCTAGAAAAACATCCCGCATCAATGTTTGGTAGAACACCTGCGCTCGCTGTTTAGTAATCGCCGTTTTCTCGTCGTCCTTGCGATGACGGGTAAGGTTAACAACGGCTTCTTGGTCATCACCGCAAAGATACGTGGAAAACCACTCGTGTCTTCTGTGACCTTGCGCGCGCTTCAGCCACACATAAAAGAAGTTAGCAAGCTCAGAATACTGCACGTTGTCTGCATAGGGAGGATCGACCACGATTGCGGCGATGCTCCGGTCAGGGATTTGCGGCAAATTCGTGGCTGTACCCTGGGACAGTTCTGGGATGCTAGCGGAGGAGCTCCTCGGGAGCTTGCTGATCGCTTCGTACGCAGATATGGTGTTGTCAACCGCCCAACTGAGCCCAGCTCCTGCGCCGCATGGTGCCATTTCGGCGAACGTCGGCTTGAACGAGTAGTCATGGCGGTCAAAGACGCTTCGAACTACAGAGTGTGGTGCATGCCAGGATGCGAGCACACTGTTATAATTCGCGAACTTATCAAGAGCGAACGCGAGCAGGTGCAAGATGGCTTCACCACGGTCACTACCCTCGTCCCGGCAAATCGAGGGGCGAAGACGGTGCAACTCCTCGGAAAGAACACCAAAACAGAGGAGTTGCCGAGGCGAAAACATATCAGACCAGGAGCGTATTCCGCGTACCAACACCTCGCCGGTTTTGTCGCCAAGCGGGATCGTCTCATTCGGCAGTAGGCCCAACTTCTCCCATCCAGCCCGGAGCCGTTTGAGTGCGGTGGTTGCCGCCTTCACAGCCTCAAGATCCATCGCGTCTACGGCTCGGAATTCTAGGCCTTGCGGCGTTTTTAGAGCCACCGCATACAGCGCATTGCGCATGTGCCCTGACTGGGCCTGCGCTTTGATGTAATCACTAGGTATCTGTAGGTTGGCGAAGACGGAAATACCTTTTCCATCGCTGTACGTTGGCTGAGGAGGACTGGAGATCTCGCCCGCATTTTCTCCGACCGACCGAATGCGTACAGTCCAACTCCCGCTCTTCTTATCAACTCGCGGCTGAGCAACTACTCGCGTGCCTGATTTTGGCTTGTGCAAATGCCAGTCTGGAACAAGAGGTGTATCCGGATTTCCTTCTGTGTGAGGACACGGGACTGTTCTCGCGAAAATATAAGCGTGAACGTTCGCGTACTTATGCGCTGGGTAGTACTCCCCGAGGCGTTGGCTAACACGCTCAATCCAAACCTTTGCCCAAGAGCGGGCCTTGGCTCCCAGAGCGGCGCCGAATCGGAGGGGGTAATCCAGCGTGGCTTCGAGTATGGAGCAGGCCACGGGGTTATACTCGTTCGCGAAAGTCTCAAATCCCATGCGAGCCGCTTCAAGTGGAATTGATCCACCCCCGGCCATCGTGTCCATTACGCGAACGTTGTCCCCAAACAGCTTTCGGGCGGCGGCATGAGCCAAAACCAGATCCTCGGACTTGAGGCCCTTCTTGAACGCACGGGCAGAATTAAACCCGCCCGGGACTCGGACGCCCATGTCCATTGCGGCTCGGATCGCAACTAATTGCTCGGACCTGCGGCCAAACCCAAGTAAACGTTCGAACGCGTCGCGCGGAAAATCACTCGGAAGCACACTGGCGAGCACCGCGGCTCGTGAAACGACAAGTGGGCGGCGAGCCCACCAGACATGGAGGCGTTTGTCGGGCGGTTGCTGCCCCGTCGAGCGTTCTCGGATGCATTCGACGCCGATGGCCGCTGCAGGCAGCCAGTTCTCAATCAACAAGCGGGGGCGCTTTGCCGCTGTCTTTAGCTTGGTCATTTTACCGCCTCCACAATGATCCGAAGGGCTCTCAAAGGGCGTTTGTTGCGACCACCCGCGATCAATCCAAACCACCAAGCCGCTTCAGTCCCGTCTGCTTGCTGAAGACTTGTGGCGGCGCGGTGCAGCCGGTCCGGATTGCGCAGACCAGATGCGACAAGGGAGTAGCAAGCCACACGAGCTCCCCAGTCGGCATCGAGGGGGTGGAATGCGCCTGGAGTTAGTTTCGCGCCGGCCCCCCCAATAGCTCGGACAGCAGAACGTAATAATGGCAATGCCGATGTATAGGAGAGAGGGGAAATAGACGCAATCTTCGTAAGCCGCTCCTGCTGACGGGCATTGAGCGAGCGGCGGTACAAAACAGCGGCGTCACCCGCCCGGCGGCGCACTACTCGAAGGGCGAAGGAAGCCTCGCGGATCTTCATGCAGCCGCACCATGGGCCTTTCCGAAAGTAGCCCTTACTGTTACGCCGTCTGGAACGGCTTCTTGAAGTGTCTGAAGCGCATCCTGCATATTCGTTCTGCCGGACTCTCCGAAGCCAAGACGCAGCACTGCCTGGTACTTCGACGAGTCATTTAGCGCATTGAATATGGTCTGAGCCACCGAGAGCGGTTTGGCGGGGTGTGTGGGCTTTACTTCGTTCGCAGCGAAGTTCATCTCCCCGCCGTCTTTCAGCACACCGTTTACACTTACGGACAAACTGATGCTGTTGGCCCCGAGAGGTTGGATCAGCGGAGCCAGTGCGGCCGCCGCCGTCGGTGTGGATGCGATCAATCGCAACTCGACCAGAGGCCTCTCTCCTGCAAACTCCACGGCCTTTTCCCACTGCGTGGCATCAACCCGGTTGGGAGATGGCGGCGGCGGGGGCGGTGCGGGTCCAGGACCGCCGCCACCGGGCGCTGGTGCCGGCGCGTCTTCCTGTAGCCATTTCGTCGCGACTGGTGACTCAGCCGTTGCCACGTAGACGTCGTTTTGCAGGGGCAGAGTGTTAAGAGTTGTGCTAGAACGGCGCCTGTATCCCTCTGGCCCCTCAACACATCCAGTGGCATCAAAGGCTTGGCCACTCGGCATTCGAACAGCGACTTTTCCGGCAGCCAGGGCTTTCAAAATGGTCTGGCGCACGACACTGTGGTCTGGAATCAGACGCAGACCAGCCGATCCCAGGAAACGCTCGTGTATCGCCTTGCCCGTGTACGTCTGCGGCATGTCCGGAATCGGGACGGTCCCAGGAAGGATCTTGGTGAGGAAGCGGTCGACGTCAATAGCATCGCCTGGTTGGTATACGAGATTCTTGGCGTTCAGGAACTTACGGAGGCACTCCTGGCCCTTCGCGCCCTGCAGAATCTGGTCTTCGGGGACCTGATACTGCTCCTCCAGACCGTAGGTATTTCTTGCAAGTACTACGCGGTCAAAGCAGCGCCGTGTCTGGAGCTTAAATTGCTTTTCGATCTGCGGCTTGACCCGCTGTAGCTGCTCACGGATCATCTTACCGCTTTCACCCTTCGCCTCGGATTCGATGGCCTCCGCCGCTTTCAGTCGCTGCGCTTGGTCGAGCGCACCGTTGTAACGCGACAGTGTCGGCGCAATAGCCACAATCGCGTTCTGAAATGCTCTCGGGATCGGGGCATTCGGATCTGTGTCGTCGCAATTGGCGCAGATCCATTGCGCCTTTTTCTCATCCTCACAGAGAACCAACTGCAGATCGGCCGATTCGGGAACCTGCCGCGCCGTCTCGGGCCAGGCGGCGAGCTTAAATGTCGGACCCGAGAAATACCCTTGCGCCTCAGCCGTCAGTCGCGCACGCGAGTCCTCGATGCTGATCTGGCCCATCCGCTCCTCAATTTGCTTGATGATGTTGGGCTCGTACCGAAACTGAAGCCCCTTACCGCCGGCCATCGGGTACGTATGCCAGCAGACTCCCGCCAGGCGATCCAGGCTTTCAGCGGGCTCGGGGCCGGCATCTTCGGGCCTGAGTATCGCCAGAGCGACCTCCGTTCCGTCCAACCCACTATTGAGCTGAAGGGGCAAGCTCTCCAGAAGGAGGGCGGATGCGACGCGGGTGTGTACGCCACGACCGCCACCATCCAATTCCGCGGCGTGCCTCTCAATGTCTGCGGAAACTGCAGACTTGAAGTTGTCTCGGTTCAGCCGCTGCAATAGATCCGCCTGGATGCGAGGACTGGACCAGTTGATCTCACCCGCGGAGATTAACTGAATATCTTCATTTGCCTCCCAAATATCGCGTAGGATTCTGGCGAACAGACGGAGTACTCCGCGGCTTTTTTGAAAATCCTGAAGCGCGCCGAGTCGATCCTGCGCAGTGTCCAAAAGCCGCGGGTGGAACGGATAGCACCGAAGGAGCTTTGATGAATACTCCGAAGATGCCGCGTATTGTGGCAGCGAATCAGCGGACTCGTCCAGCACGCGCTGATAAAGGCTGTGGTATGCCGCTGAAGCCTCCTGCGCAGCCACGGGGTCCACTTTCTCGAAGAGACGCCGCACGATGACAAGTGCGGATTCATCACCGATCGGATCGAAATCGGACGCTTTGCGTCCGAACATTTCGTCAAGCTTTCCCGCGGCGGCCGGCATTGCCTCAGCCAGTTTGGCTGCCTGCTTCGCGTAAGCGATCTGCCGAGCAGGGTCAGTCACCACCAAAACAGTCTCGTGACGTTTGCCGACCACCGACGACAGCGAATTCAGAAAACCAAGGAGATTCCCCTGGCCGCGCTCGGAGAGCTTGGCCATATAGATGACAAGTTCATCGAGCAGCAACAGAACCGGACCAGCGGGAAACACCTTCTCGATGGCACCCTCGTTGGGAGAGGCTTCCGGATCATCAGTCTTCCCCAGCACCTTCAGAGCCGCTGCACCTCCAAACTGATAGAAGAGCTCACCCCACAGGCTGCGCACTTTGAGGTTGCCGTGAGATCCAAACTCTGGATATCCCGCCTTGCTGGCGTCCACCGCAACCACGCTCACCTTCTTGGGCCGACCGGCGGCAGCAAGCAGGTCCGTGCCCAGAGACGAATCCTCGATGTGGTTGGCCAGGTGCCAGAGGGCCATCAGGGTGTGAGTCTTGCCACCGCCGAAGCCTGTACTCAGCCGGATGATCGCGCCACCTTCTTTTGTCTGTGCCAAACGACCGAAGACGAGTTGAGTGACCTTGCGGAGTTGCTTCGCGGCATGCGTATTCTGGAAGAAAGTCTTGGCGTTACCATAAACCGGCGGCGCTTTGTCGGCGATAAGGTCACCGAAATCGGCTGCGAAGATGGCATCTTCGAGGTCGCCTTTCAAGATTTCTTTGCGCGGTTTACAAGCTATCAGGACACCCATGGATTCATTCGCCTCTTCCAAAAAAGTCGTACTGGTTCCACCCCGATGCGTCGATACCAAAAGCCCTAAACTTCTCAAGGCCGGAACAGAAGACACCAGTATCTCAAAAAGCGCGGGCTCTAGCGGGCGAACGGATTTCAGGGATGTTCGGAGATCACACTGCTCTCATCTCCCGCGGTAGGCGCCTGGGACTGGGTCGGTGCGACGGGTTGCGCACCGTGCCCACTGGACGACGCGCGCCAAAACACGTAGATTCTCGCGGACTGGGCCTCCAGTTGTTCAGCGGTATCCATGTATTCACTAAATTCCTGGTTCTCAACTACGGGGCGCAAATCCCTTAATAATTTCGTACGCCCAAAACGGGCACATTCATAAGCCCGCACCCAGGCCGGACGGCCGCCGAAGAACGTCAGGCTCACCGTGCAACGCCGGACTCGATCTTGCCCAAATGACAATGTTGATGTGTAGTATTCCAACCCAGCCTTCATGCATCCGGGCAGCGAACATTTCAAGAGGACGGAGAATGGCTGATGAGCCCCAAGTGACTCAAGGAACGGGACAGCGATCTTCTTCGAGATTCCGTCTCCGCCTACAAGCATGGGTCGGATTTTGTGTTTTCTGCCTGGATCGTTTTGCAGGTCGTACGCGAAGCATTCGAGGTCCGCAAAGGGAATGTTGTTGTCCGTATCGATGCTAAACTCCATCGCAGTTTCTTTTTCGGCCCGGCAGTAACCGGCGTATCGCAACGTCATGTCCAGGTCTTCTCCTCGGATTCGCGCAGTGTGGTGCACCTCCTGTATCAGAAGGCTCCGGTTCACGCGGCGCCTGAGGTTCGCGACGTTCAGGGAGTCGATGCTTCGCCCTGCGACCACGACCGACGCGCCTTCGACTACCAGTCGCCTATTCCTGGCATATAAACCGGTGAGGATCGCGGCCACAACGAAAACCACGCTTATAGCTGTGAGCCAAGCGCGGGACTGGACGAGACCGATGAGGCTGAGGATTGTTCCTAGGACTGTTGCCCAAGAAGCCAGAGACTCTTGGAGCGAATACATGGGGTGGGGGCAGCGAGCCAGACCCGAAATCGTGCTGGCTCGCTACTGAGGTTTATTGGTTGGGGTAACCTGCCGGGATCGGCCCGGCGGGTATTGGGAACATCAGATCGAACGAGGCGGGACGCGAGCGGATCTTAACGACCGCCGCCACCGCCACCGCCGCCGCCAGAAGACACGTCTGTCCAGGGTCGCACTGCGGGCCTCCTTTCCGATCAACGCATTAGGGGTACTATCGAGATTCGACGGTATCACAAACAGGGTGTCAATGTCAACTAGTTTTTCCGGGAGCACGGCCGACGACTGGATTTCGCAAGCGGAGGCAGCCCGAATCCGCGGCGTTTCCCGTCAAGCGGTCGCGCGACTGATAAAGCGGCAGCGACTTGCAACGTTAAAGATCGGTGGGCGGTTGCTGGTTAAGCGTAAAGACATCGAGGAGTTCAAACCGGAAAAAGGTGGCAGGCCTCCAAAGTGAACGCCGTGGTTGGTTTCAGCAACGGTGGTATTCTCCCTCTCGGAGCTGTTTGCCGCAATTGCGGCACTGCCGCGGCGTTGCGTGTTCCGTCTCCATGTGCCGCTTCAGACTCCCGAAGGAACGAAACTTTCGCCGGCACACGGAACACTTCAAAAAGCGATCTTCCGCTGGCATAGTGTTTCTTGAGTAGCCACCATTGCGCGGAGCCGTAGTTCATCCTGTAGGTTGTTGAGAGCCTCATCCTGGCAGTCACCGTAACAAATGACCTCCAGCTCTGGGGAGTAGGCGGCATAGAAGTTTTCTGTCTTGGTTGTAAGAATTGATAGCTGCATTTTTGGCGTAGCGTGATTCAAAGCTTGATATGAAGCGCCTCTTCAAGCCGATGGAATTTGCGGTCGTATTCTCTGAGTTGCTCGGCAATGTCGAGGCGCTGATCGATTTCGCTGAAACGCTGGTCAGTTCGCGCAAAGCCGCCGCTGGTGATTCGCGCCAATTCCTCGACGCCCTCGCGAACATCCTGCTTGGTGGCAAGCGGTGCCAGCATCTCGGTTAGGATCTGCTTGAAGCGTTCTTCTTGTGAGTTGGGTCATGGAGGTTGACATTACTGGTGAGGGAAGCATAGCAGGCCGACGAATTCTGTCAATGCCTGGAGTTCCTTGGGGTTTTGGGCGGTCCCTCTGGCCATCGATATTTCCGGCCTCCGGCCGGGGGTGGGTGGGTTCCGCCTCCCCTCCCCTGTCTGAACAGCGTCCTGCGTTCTGCGCCCTGCGTGTCGAATTGAACGGCTTGGGAACAACCAAACAAAAAGGGCAGGGGAACCCCTGCCCTCCTTGTGGCGCTACAGCCTGCGGCGGGCCGCTTGGCAGTAGCCGGCGTCCAAGTCGATACCGACGTATTGCCTGCCCAGAATCTTGGCGGCTAGCAGCGTGCTGCCGCTGCCGCAGAACGGGTCGAGCACGACCTCGCCAGGGCGCGTGAATGTTTCGATGACCGCCTTTAGGGAGCGGACCGGCTTTTGCGTGGGGTGCAGACGGTTGCCGGTGTACTGCCAATCCAGCACGTCGGACAAGGGGTGGGCCGGTCGGCCCGGTTGTCCCTTGGCCAGCAGATAGGCCTGCTCGTGCTGGCTGGCCAACATACCGCGTTTGGAGGCATAAGATTTGACCCACACGAGGTGGCCGACAGGGTGAAACCCGGCCGCGCGCCACGCGGCCAGGAACTCATCGACCTTGTTCCAGCCGTAAAAGCTGACGCAGAACCGGCCGGACTTGAGCACGCGGAACACCTCGGCAAAAGCCGGCTTGAGCCATCGGCCGTCAACATCGCCCGCGATTCCCCGCCCGCGGCGGTCGCGGTAGCTGACGAGATACGGCGGGTCGGTCAGCACGAAATCCACGCTGCCCTCGGGCAACTGCGGCAGCACGGCCAGGCAATCGGCGTTGATGACACGATTGCTAAACTCGGAGATATAAGGCATAGGGAAAAGCCGCGCAGCTTATTAGGCCGCGCGGCGCCGTGATTAATGATTAGGTTGAAACTGCCGACGCGGGCGGAAGCTGCTAGGGCGACTCTTCGGGCCTGCCCCGGCTGCCTGGCCGTTGCGGTAACTCTCCAGCACCTTGGTGCGGATGGCCTCCTTGATGGCGGTTACCGCGGACTCCCAGTCGTAGACGTGGCTGTCGTCGTAGTCCTGGGCAGCCTTTAGCAGTGGCCGGGCAATCGCTGCCTCGGTCCACTGGTCGAGCTCCTCCATGAAGCTCTTTGGTTTTTCTTGTTCGGACATATATTTGTCCCTTTCGGCAAGCGTGAATTCTTGGGCAGCGGGCAGCTTGCCTTGCTCGCTACGACCTGAAGGCAAGCCGCCGGGTCCCCTGCCGTGTCATAGGCCGAGCCGCCCGGATGGAATCCGCCGGTGGCGGATTAGCTTGGCGAGCGCCTTGATACGGCAGGGTGGCGGCTACAATGAAAGACCACGAGCAAGGCAAGCTTGTCTTTTGCGCCCTGGTCCCTGCGTTCTGGGCCTTGCAGTGGGGAGGCGGGGGGTATCTGGCCAGAGGGACCGCTATGCTTTGTCAGTCCCCTGCCTGAATCCCGGCGACTGGTGGCAGCCGGACACCAAAAAGAAACAGGCACGAGAATGTGCCTGTTTGGAAGAGCCATCAGTACTCCGATGGCAAGAGCAGTGTGGTGGCGCTGCGGTCAGCCTCTGTGATGATCCAAATCTTGGTTCCGCTTGACAGGGTGTAGGCCGAGAGCAGCCGGAATCCCTGCACAACCGAGAGCTCGTTTTCGCGGCGGTCCTCTTCGTCCAGTTCTCCCCAGTCTCCGGAGACGTGGCGGCGGAGGAAGAATCCCGGCGTTTGGCCGGCGGTGAGAAGCGCATCCAGCGCGCCCGGCGTGGCCACAATTTGGCCAAGTCGGAACTTCGGCATCAGGCGGCTCCCAGGAATCCGGCGAGCTTGGCCGTGGCCCGGAACTGGGGAATCGGCTCCAGTTGCTTGAACGCCGACGTGAATGCATTCGATAGGCTCCACAGTGTCCGCGGCTGGAATTCCTCGTGTTGCGGGCTGAAGTAGAAGTCATGGACCGGCCGCGCCAAGTGTCTTGGCACTTCCAGATCCGACTCGATGAACGCGCGGTAGATTACCAGCTTTGCGGCCACATCCGTAAGCTGGGCCTCCTTCCACGAATCGACTTGGCGGCGCATGCCGTCAAAATTGCGCTGCATCTCATCCACGCCGATTGACAGCGCGTTCTGCAACGAGAAGTGTTTGGAGTGTTTGGCGAGCACCGGCTGGAAGTCGCCGGAGAAGGCCATGTTTTCGCAGACGAACACTTTGTAGCCCACGGTCATGGCGAGCCGCATGCTTTTGTCGTGAGCGTTGCGAACGCCGATGGAAAACCGGCAGCCGTGCATACCGGTGTCGAGGTCCAGGACCCCGAACATCTTCATACCGTCTTTGGACACAGCGAACTCCTCATGGACTACGCCGATGTGCCGAAACCCCAGAGTTTCGACCAGGGCCTCGACGACTTCGGCATGGGGCACGGGCCGGTGAGTGGCCGTGCCCAGCGGTGTGGCAACGGCGGCCAGTTGCTGACGTGTCAACTTCGCAGTCGACGCAATGAGCGTAGATTCGCCCATACAATGGTTCCTCCTAAATGGAATTGTTCGGATTGGTCTTCGGAAGTGAATACCCGCTGGTAGTCTAGCGGCTACGCTAGCCTTGTCAAATCTGGAGAACCGCTGATGCGTTTCGCTCTGCCCCGTCTACCGGTGCTAAGCTCGGGGTGGGCCGGACTGGTTCGGATTTGGAGCTGTGCCTTCGGAAGGGTACCCAACTCCGGTTGGGAGCAGTCCGGCCAAAATCTCAGGAACGTCCAAACTAAAGGCATGGGGCCGGGCGAATTGCCATTGCTATGCAATTCGCCCGGCCCCACCATCGGGCACCTGCGAGCAAAAGAAAAAGAGGGCAATCCGCCAGGGGCGGTTTGCCCTCTCTTGCGCCAGCCTACAATGAGCACTCGATTGGCTCACCAAGCGCGACCGCTTGGTTGAGGAACTGCCGCAACTCGACGTATCGGTTCCTGAAGTACTGCGCATCCCCTTCGCTTAGATCTGACAAACGCTCCCCGAAAACGCCTTCGCGTTCCGTCAGCATCGCCAGCAGCCTAGTGGCTGCGCCGGCATTCAGCCGACAGTCTTCGTCGAGCATCGGGATGACATCGTTCCACCACGACAAACCAAAATGCCAAAGGAGATCCCAGTCGTTGTAGGGATCGCGGAAGTATCCCTGGCTGCGCATCTGCTCGAAGCAGTGCTCAACCTCTTTCTGCGCCTCGTCCCACTCAGGGCTGCCGGCTGGCTTGGTTTCGCGATGCTTGACCGCCGCATCGAATTTGTGCTCCCAGCGCGCTCGCTCTGGTTCGTACAGCGAGTTGATGTAGAGATCAGCGCCCATGGTGACCTCCTTTGCGGTCGGTCGGCCGTGCTGCCTGACCGTTGCGGTAGCTCTCCAGCACTTTCAGCCGGACGGCTTTTCTCACCTCATCGCAGGCGGCGTCACAGTCGTCGCCGTCACCTTCGGTGATGGCTGCGTGCAGCGGATTGATGACGGTGGCGGTAGTCCACTCGTCAAGCTGCTGCATGAATGATTTTTCTTCGGACATATCTTTGTCCCTTTCGGCATGCCTGAATGCTTTGGCAGCGGGCAGCTTGCCTTGCTCGCTACAGGGCGCCATCGAGCGGCGAGGCCCCCAGGCCTGTCACAGCCGATAGGCTTCATTTTTCCTCGGGGGGCTTTGCAGCGATTTTATGGTCACGCCGAGTGCAGCCGAGGCGGGACGGATAAAGAGCAAAAAGCCCCCCTTCGATAGGAGGGGCTTTACAGGCCTGGGGTGCCGCTACAATGGGAGACCTGCGAGCAAGGCAAGCCTCTTCCTTGCGCCTGGTTCCCTGGACGATCTGGTCCTCGCAGTTTGGCGGGCGTACCAATCGTAAGGCGCGCGGCTGATGGGACAAGTGTGTTGGGGCGGGCGGCAATTGCCATTGCAGTGCAATTGCCGCCCGCCCTTCGTCCGGCGAGTGCCAAAAGAGAGGGCAGGGTTTTGCCCCGCCCTCTTGGCTACCGCAGCAGACGCAGAGCAATGCTGATCAGTGTAACCACTGAAATCGCCGCGGCTAATGCCGCCAGCGGTTCGCCCAACTCCTCCGCCAGATCGCGATAGTATCGCCCGCCCTTGACCCATTTGCCATTGATGCGCGCGGTCCGGCAAAGGGGCAGCAACACCTCGACGAGCTTTTCTTGTGTTAGGTTGTGCTCGGACATATGTTTGTCCCTTTCGGCAAGCCTGAATGCTGTGGCAGCGGGCAGCTTGCCTTGCTCGCTACGCACGGAAGTCCAGCCGCCGGGTGCCCTGCCGTGTCATAGGCTTGGCACCCCGCCGCCGCGTCCGACGCGGCCCCCTTGCCAGGCCTTGATACGGGAGGGTGGCGGCTACAATGAAAGAACACGAGCAAGGCAAGCCTCGTTGCCAGTTTCAAAAGCGCAGGGGGGATGGCCTGCGCAACTGGGTGGGCGGATGGGGTGGAAACGGTAGTTTCCTTTCCGGCGGCCTATCGGCCGCCATTGAGCCGGCCCCTGCGGCCGGCGCCAGTTCGCTAGTTCCCGCCGCCTAAGCTTTAGCGCAGGCTCCCCTGCTTTCAGGGTCGGAGGCCGGATACGGCCGGAGACCCCGAAGCGTCCGACGTGATAACGGCGGCGGGGTCGGGCGCTAGCACCGAACCCGAGCGCAGCCCGACGCAGCGGTAAGCAAGGAGCGGTGGAAGCAGGGGAGCCTGCGCTAGCAGGCGGCGGGAACTAGTTGATTTATAAGGCGATAGCCGTTGCAAGTGGTAGATTCCTGAATCTACCAGTCAATCTACTAGTCAGCGGAAATTTCCGCTGCAGTATTTATGGCCGTGAATGAACGGCAGTGGGTCGGCTTTCGACAATTTTGCGCCACATGTCATAACCGGCGCTTCTCGGCAGGAATCCCTGTCGAAGGATCGGGCACTTCAGAGGAACGGGCTTTTTCGTCAACTGAAGTGAGCGCACATCACGGGCGACCTGGCGACACTTCCTCGAACGCCGTTTGGGGCCGTTGTACGAGTGACCATACACTCGGGGCGCTCTGGAAGCCCGAAACGTCGTGGGGAGAGAACCGGAGGTGCCCTTCCTAATCGAACTCTCGCACACGACACCACTGGCCCGCGTTCGACCGGAATCCCTCGCGTACCTTGAATGAGCGGCAAAATCGCTAAAGCCGACCAGCAATGCTCAAAAGGAGCTATCCTGATCTACAAACAGCGCTGCCAAAGGAGGTTCGAGAGATGAGTGCATTTCGCGTTTCGCTTTTGTTCCTGAGCGTCTGGCATGCGGCATCCGGCCAAACGTACAGGATTTCGACCTTTGCGGGAGGCGGGCTGCCGGTGAATATTCCGGGCATTTCGGCGGGCATTGGTAAAGTGAGCGGGGTTGCCGTGGATTCGGCGCGCAACGTCTTTGTCTCGATCCCCATTTTTCACATTGTGCTGCGGCTGGATGCCGTCACCGGCGTGTTGACATTGGCAGCTGGAAACGGTACGCCAGGTTTCAGCGGTGATAACGGCCCCGCCACAAGCGCCCAACTATTCCAGCCGCATGGCCTCGCCGTGGATTCGGCCGGCAACCTATACATCGCGGACACGCTCGACCGTATCCGCAAGGTGTCTAACGGAGTGATCACCACAGTCGCGGGCGGAGGCTCGTCCTTGGGCGATAACGGTCCCGCGACTAGTGCCCAATTGTCCTCGCCAGACGATGTCGCCGTAGATTCGGCTGGCAACCTGTACATCGCGGACTCGTTACACGGGCGCGTTCGTAAGGTATCCAAAGGCCTGATCACCACAGTTGCAGGCAACGGAACACTCGGCTTCAGCGGTGATAGCGGACCCGCGACGAGCGCGCAGCTAGCCCATCCGGAAGGAATCACCGTGGATTCGGCCGGCAACTTGTATATTGCGGAGCGGAACAACAGCCGCGTCCGTAAGGTGTCCGACGGCGTGATCACGACAGTCGCGGGCAACGGAACTTTCGGCTTCAGCGGCGATAACGGTCCTGCCACCAGCGCCCAACTAGATGAGCCGCTCAGCGTAGCGGTGGATTCGGCCGGCAACCTCTACATCGCGGACAGGCGCAACCGTATCCGCAAGGTGTCTAACGGCGTGATCACCACAGTCGCGGGCGGAGGCTCGTCCTTGGGTGACAACGGTCCCGCGACTAGTGCGGAATTCTCGCCGGGAGGCATCGCCCTAGATTCGGCGGGCAACCTATACATTGCGGACTCGTTAAACCATCGCGTTCGTATGGTGTCCAAAGGCCTGATCACGACAGTGGCTGGCAACGGAACGGTCTGGTTCAGCGGTGACAACGGTCCCGCTATCAGCGCGCAATTATATAATCCGCGAGATCTCGCCCTTGATCCGGCTGGGAACCTGTACATCGCGGACGGTAACGACCGCGTCCGCAAGGTGTCTAACGGCGTGATCACCACAGTCGCGGGCGGAGGCGCATCGTTTCGGGACAATGTTCCCGCCATCAGCGGCCAACTACAAGATCCGCATGGCGTCGCCGTGGATTCGGCCGGCAACCTGTACATCGCGGACACGCTCGACCGTATCCGCAAGGTGTCTAACGGCGTGATCACCACAGTCGCGGGCGGAGGCTTCAATGATCCCGCGACGGGCGATGATGGCCCTGCGACCAGCGCGCAACTACTCGGTGAGGAGGGTATCGCCGTAGATTCGGCCGGCAACCTGTACATCGCAGATTCCTTACACTACCGCGTTCGCAAAGTGTCCAAAGGCGTGATCACGACAATTGCGGGGAACGGAACAAAAGGCTTGCGCGGCGACAACAGTCCCGCTACCAGAGCGGAACTAAACAAGCCGATAGCCGTTGCCGTAGATTCGGCTGGCGACCTGTATATCGCGGACGGTAACAATCGCATCCGCAAAGTGTCCAAGGGTGTGATCGCGACCATTGCGGGGAACGGAACAAAAGGCTTCGGCGGCGATAATGGGCCCGCAACGAGCGCGCAGCTAAACGGGCCGGAAGCCATCGCCGTAGATTCGGCCGGCGACCTGTACATCGCGGACTCGTTAAACAACCGCGTCCGCAAGGTGTCCAAAGGCGTGATCACGACGATCGCGGGAGGAGGCGCATCGTTTCGAGACAATGTTCCCGCCAGCGACGCCTTCTTTTTTCCCCAAGGCATCGCCGTGGACGCCTCTGGCCGAGTTTACGTCTCCGATGGCGCAACCAATCGCATCCGCCTCCTAACCCCAGCCCCCTAACCCCAGCCTTTCTATGGCCTCCAGCGGCACCTTCGACGTCGGGATGATCCTGAGGTTCCGAAAGGCTACGTTTCGGATTTTCCTCTTCCGGCATCGCGACCACGAAGGCCTCTGCAACTCAGAGCGCATAACGCCAGATCTTATCGGAAGTGCCCGGCGATATGCGGCCCGGGAGTGTAGTCGCCGACTCACCGAACTGCCAGGTACGCATTCCCAAACAACGATCCGGGTGAACATACCCGTGAAATCCCTCCACGTTACCCAGTCTGTCTAACGCCGGTTTCCGGAAGATTGGCGCATTACGCCGTGAAACACACGCGATAGCGTTTCACGGGTGCAGGTATTTCGGCCGCGCTGCATTCCATCGCAATTCGGCTCGACCGAACAAGTTAAAGAGCATAGGGCGTCAATGTACCCGGTTTGCGGTGTCGGCATCGCCGCTAGAGAGGTCTGGAAACGCAAAAAACGCCGCGCTGCGGCGTGACTGGGGCATGTGACGGCCCGAAAGCCGTCCGCATTTTCTGCGCGGCTATAAAGGGCGATTTTGCAGAGGCGGGTTTCCGCCTGTCGCGGTCCGGAACCAGATCGGCACCCAGGTGGTGGGTATCAGGTCCATGATCTCGGTGTCCAGGGTCTGAAAGAGCCTGAGCCGGATCATCCGTTCGTGGATAGGGCTGGCTGGCTTCCAGTGTTGGGCGAGAAACGAATTCTCCCGGAACAACTCAGCCTTGGCCTGTTCAAACCGGACTCCGTATTGGTCGCGCGTAAGGATTCCGGCGCGGCGTTCCCCCTTCACCAATTCTGGCTGTGGCCGAATCGCCGGAACGGCGACGGCACGACGGTTGGGTGTCGGTTGCCTTTGGCGCTCAAGGTCGGCGATCCCGGCCGAGACGTAGTTGAGGACGGCGCCGAAATTCCGCGGCGCGAAGTTTGTCTTCGCTGCCTCCGCCGCGGCAAAGTTGACGACGTACTTGGCCTTCTCCAGGCCGTGCTGCGAGACGAGGCTGAGCGCCTGGTTGGTCTCCTTGACCTGTGGCTCGTGAGCGGTGATGCCGTGAAAAGTTATATGGAAGTGCCGCACCAGTTCCTCTGCCTCCTGGCCTCCGGCGTCCTTGGCCTTGGCGTAGTGGTTGATGACGACCGCCTCTGCTCCGGGCAGCGCCACGTCGTCTGCTCCTGTCGCCGCATCGCGTGTGGCCCCCCGAACGAACACCACCTTATAATCCAGACCGTCGGCGGTCTCAACGATGGTCGCGGATTTGAGCACACCATGGTTGAGCCGTATCCCCTGGAGTTCCTTTAGAGCGCGCTGCAGTTTCTGCTTTCGGTTGGACTTGTAGCGGTAGGAGGCCCCGGTCAGGCCGAGGTCCGCAAACAGTTCCTTGCTGCGTCGCTCGTATCGCGTCTTGCCGAACATGATCAGATCGACGTGCGTGTAGATGAGTTGCGCAATCTCGCTCTCAAGGCCGAAGAATACTTCTTCGAGAAGCGGCTTGGTGTAGTTGGCCTGGAGGTTGGTTTCGATGTGGCGGTTGAACTGGAAATAACCCTGCTGGTTCGTGACGTGACCGTTCGCCTTTCGCGTGATGATTTTCAGGTCGTCGAGCATCTGAAACGGAATCTCTTCTTCGTACTGGTGGCCGGCCTCGTCGCTGCGGTGGAACGATCTGATCCAGCGAAGCGGTGTGAGCCGGAGCCGGCGCAGAGAACCGGTAATCGCTGCGATGACATTCGTGCCCCAACCTCTCTTGCGTAGCAGACGGCTGAGCACGCGGTCGGAGAAATACACTGGCCGCCCAACCGGCTTGCCGGAATTCTCCCACTGCCGAATGAGCGCGTAGAACATCCGCTGGTCCTCGGTGGTGAGAGTGCCGAGATCGGTGAAGCCCACGATCAGCTTCGATGACACCCGATCCCCGTTCTGCAACTCGACCTGGCGCTCCAGCGTTCGCGGGGCAAGCCTGGTATGCCCTTTGGCCGGCTGCCAAATGCCCGGCCACTTTTCAATGTTCAATTCGACCCGAATCTTTTCGGGCTGCTTCTCAACAGCGGTGGTGGTCCGCTTGGTGGCTCCACGCATCGGTGCGTTTCCTTCGCCTTGTAGGTCGCCGGTGGCGACGCTGATCTGGTCCATGCTCGTCGGGTTGTTTGGTTAGAATTGTCCTTCACACACTGGTGCCGGGCGCGGCTGTTGCGGGACTGCCTATCGCCCAGGCAGTGTGTGGTATTTAAGAAGTATTTAATATGTATCCAGGTCGCGTTCCTTGGCTAGAATGCCTGTGGTTATTGGCGTTTCGCCGATGTTGCTCATCTCATCAGCACCAAGATTTCATCTCACCAGCACCAAGTTCTCATCTGATTAGCACCAAGATTTCACCTCATCAGCGCCAAAACTCATCTCACCAGCACCAAGACCAAACACGATGTTTGCGAGACGCTACCGAGACACGCGTTACCTCACCAGCACCAAGCCCAGCGGGCTCTCACAGCCGACCCGCTTTGACCTCTTCCTGGAGCACCTGGCCAAGCAGTCGCTCGGCTTCAAAGCGCGCCAGTTCGGTGAGGATGCCCGGTTCGGGAGCAGGGGAGAAGTGGACGGTTCCGGCGATCAGGTGGCCATTGACCAACGTGTTGAGGTGAAATGTCTTTTGGTTTGGTTTTCGAGGCATGGCGGGCGGGCTTATGAATTGATGCACAGGCAGCGTAGCAGGTTTTTTTGATTTCGGGTAGACCACAAATTGTGGATATGTGCCAACCCCATAGCACGCCTCCAACGGGTGCGCGAGGCTGGCCCCTGGGAGTGTCCTCATGGCTGGAACGTCGGAACGGAGAAAACTGGCTCGCAGCTCCCATCACAATAGCCGGGTGCTCTACGGCTTTACCTGGCGCCCTTCTCCGTACAGAGGACGCACAGTTAGTATTGGGGAGGCCTCCAGGGGCCAGTGCTATTATTTTAGCATCTCAAATTGTCGAGATCGAAAATCTTCCCTATACTACCTCCACCAATGACAAAAGGAGGTCATCATGGAAACAAATTGGGTGGACTTCAAAGCCATCAAGGAAGCCGTCACACTCGGGCAGGTTCTCGACCGATATGGCGTCAAGCTCAAACGCAGCGGCAAGGAACTCCGTGGCCGGTGCCCGATTCACCAGGGCGACGGCACGGACAGCTTCCACGCCAACACCGAGAAGAATGCATTTCATTGTTTCTCGTGCCAGGCCAAAGGTAACGTGCTCGATTTCGTCGCCGCTATGGAGAAATGCACCGTGCGCGACGCTGCTCTGAAACTTCACGGTTGGTTCCAGAGCACAGGGACCGGGGAACCTGCGGCGGCGGGACAAAAGCCGCCGACTGGCTCGCAACAGGCTAGGGAAGAAGCAGGGGAGAGGGGAGAGCCAAACAGGCCCCTCAGTTTTCGCCTCAAGGGTATCGACCACCGACATCCATGCCTGGCGCAACGCGGGATTGATCCGGAGACGGCCGAATACTTTGGCGTCGGATTCTTTTCCGGGAAAGGCAGCTTGAGCGGGAGAATCGTCATCCCTATCGAGAATGAGGCAGGGGAGTTGGTGGCCTACGCCGGCCGCTCCATCGACGGGAGCGAGCCGAAGTATAGGCTGCCGGCGGGATTCAAAAAGGGCCAGGTCCTGTACAACCTGGCTCGGGCTCTGGAAGACGATTCAACAGGGGCCGTCGTGCTGGTCGAGGGCTTCTTCGACTGCATGAGAGTGGTTCAGGCGGAACACGTCTGCGTTGCGCTCATGGGCTGCTCACTGTCAGAGAATCAGGAAGAGCAACTCGTGCGTCACTTCCGGCAAGTGGTCATCATGTTGGACGGCGACGAACCAGGCCGAAGAGCGGCAACTGAGATCGCAGGACGGTTGGCGCACAGCCTCTGGGTCCGTGTTGCGGACGTGCCTGATGGAAGGCAACCGGATCAACTCTCAACAGAGGAAGTGCAGCAACTGTTAGCGGTAGGATGACACAATCCGATAGTCGGGCAATCGAGAAAGATTGCCCGCTTTTCTATGCAATCCTGGCGGGATGCAATCCCTCAGCGGCGCTGACAAAACGGCAACCAATGTTCCAAGATCGGCTAGCCGTCAGGAGGATCGCTTGCACTATCAGCTCTTGCAAACCTTATTACCAACCTGCTTGCAGCGCCAAAGGAACGCCTTGCGTCCTTATGGCTAACGTGTTCTCATGGTTTGATGGAGTAGCGAAATGCGTTTTCTCTGGATTTGGTTTGTTGGTTCGCTTGCACGGCATCGACCAGTTGCTATCGCGCTACTATCGACCGTTGCCTCCGCCACGGTTAGCCTTTGGATTCAACCGGCGACACCAAACCGCATCGCGTACGGGGTTGCCTCCTTTCTGCTCGTATTCCTGATCCTGCTGGTCAGCCTAACGCCGTCGCGTTATGCAGCAGCCGATTTGGTGTCACTTCTGCTCCCGGTAATCCATTTGGTGCTTGGGCTTAGTGATAAGGAACGAGCGACGGTGCATGTTTTGATAGGCGGTCCAAAGCAACTGTATGAGCAATTGACAGACTATTATCCGGTGCAGGCGTCACACACGAAAGGACGCCGTTTCCCTTCGGCATTTTCTCACGGCATTGTCGGCAAGGCGTTTAAGAGCCGGGAGCCCGTTTCCTGGTCCGTGCTCGAAGTGGTGAGCGAGCAAGAACTCCAACAGAATCCCGCCCAAGCTTGGATCAGAGCCGTCAAGAAGGCGTGGACTTTCGATGAAGCCGAGCTCCCCAAACTCCAACCTAGTAGGCTTTCCTTCCTTGCCTTTCCAATCGGACGAAGTGGTCTCCACGCTCGGGCTATTCTCTTTATCGATTCGTCTGATGCCAGGCGCTTTTTCGAAGACCAAGGCCAGAAGTCCATACTCCAAATAAGAAGCTATTTCCTGCCCGTGCTCGAAGAATCTCTACGCAACGTATGAACAGCCATAATTCCTGCTGCGCGACCTTGCTCCGAAAATCAGACCCTCTTCAGAAGAACGCTCTGCTGCGACTGTAAGAATTCGATCTTCAGCGGCTCCGATGTCAGCCTCTGCAAAATCAGGCCCCTGACCACGGTTGCTCCGCCAACTAAACGCTGATACAATTCGAAACGTCCTGAAGAACTCTTCGGGGAGTTCCCTTTTGAAAGGCCTTATCCTGACTGGAGCACTTGGTGCTGGCAAGACTACCGCTCAGCGCGGTCTCGTGGACAATTATGGTTTCTGGACTCCTCGCACCGTGGTGACGCGGCAGGTACTACCCGCCGAGACAGAGTTATCGCAAGTTGAATTGGAAGCCTTTCGGGTTGGCGTTCTAAAAGGCGAATACGTGTTGCCGGCGCGATTCGGAGGTCACTGGTATGCATGGGTTTCTGCTGATTTTGAGACGCTGTGCAAACCTAGTGACCGGTGCGCTGTTCTGAACGTCAGGCCGTATACAGCTCTGGTTTTGTCTACGATCTTCAGGGAGCTAACGCCAGTCTGGCTGTCAATTGACGAAGGCGAGCGAGCGCGGCGCCTTTCGGCGCGCGCACAGGTAAGAGACGTAGAACAGGCCCAATTCACTGAAAGAGCTCATTCTGATGCAGAAGAGAGTGACTATGAACCGCTATTTCATTACAGGGTCTTAAGCGGCCCTGGACTGATCGAGGCGCTGCTTTCCGTGCTTGGCGAGAGGACTCATCGCGATGGATGCTAAGAACAACTGGGACTCCGCGATTGAGCAGGAACTTCTAGACGTATGGACGGAGCATCTTGATAGGGTTGAAGTCTCAGATCATTTTACTTTCTTGGGTGAACGCGAAGCCTTAACGATTGACGGACGCCGTGTTTTGCTTCATGAATGGCTAAAGCACTTAGGGGGCCTAAGTGATTCTGACCTTCAAAGCCGCTTAAATGATTCGACCCGAGGGATCATTGACCGCCTCGCACTTTCCACCTATATTCGCTGGATGGATCGTGTCAGAGATCTTCTAAAAGGAAGCGACGACCTGCTTCCAAACTCAGGCGTCGCGCAGTACTTCTCCGATGAACTGGCGGTGTGCATCTTGATCGGCTACCGCCGTCTTGGGTCCACGGTAGAACTCGGGGACATCCTTCCCTTTCCGGACCCTGAGTCCTTTCTCGACCCCCTCGCTGCGCTTCGATTTGCCCACAATGATCAAGAACTCGAGCTGCTTCGACGTTCTCTATTCAGCCGCCACAAAGTGGTCATCCACAGAAATGTGCTTGTCCATATTGACCGGGACTCGGAGTCACATGTGTTTGGCCCAACCATTGATACTCTGCTCCTGAACGAGTGGCTATTCGCAGCCAGATATTTGCCACAGCGCAGCGTAAACAATGCTGCCTATTTTGAGGAGATATTGCCGTCCGCTCTTGCAGAGGAGAGTGCTCAGAATGGTGCTAGCTTCCTAGAGATCGGATCTGGTAACGGTTTGCTGACGGCTTCATTCGCAAAGAACGAAGCAATGATCCGTCGCTTTGCTGCAATAGATTTGTCGATGGGTGCTGTGAGTGCAACATATCGTAACTCCTCCGCCCAGCGACGCCTGCCTCATGGTGGGGTTGTGGGCGATCGAGGCAGATACATCGTTGCAAAATACTCCTTGGACGCGGTGCCCCACGAGAATCATTTAGTCGTCTGTAATCCCCCTTACATACCCATGACCGACTCAGCGAGTCTTTTCAAACTCGACCCGCTTCGAGCCGCCACCGTCGGGACAGATCTCTTGCAAACAATCATTCGAGACGTTCCGGCATTGGTTGCACCGTCTGGCCAACTGGTGCTTGTACTTTCCGAGATGGCCCAATCAGTTGTGTCTGAGAATCTACCGGATGGCTGGGCGGCAGAGTGGGTCTTGACTCGATCGGTTGCCTTCGATGTCGGCTCGGTTCGGAAGGATAAAACACTCTTAGCTCGGCTGAAGGATTCTGGCTGGCTAATGAGGAGGCGAGGGGGGCGTGGTTACAATCATAACATTTTGATTTGTGTCGTTCAAAAAGCGAGGTGACGTCGTGGATTCGGCCAAGCGCTTACTACCTATGCCATCACGGATAATAACGCTTCGATTCAGAGACATTGAAAGGAACAAGGGTGACACGATTCGGGAGCATCGGCGGATGATCGACTCGGTCGGCCACTGCTGGTGGGGTTGGCTCTTCAAGGACATCGAGCTGAGTCCACACAGGGAGTTGGCTGCAATCGATAAGGACTTGCGGTCTACCGGTGATCCGTCCTATGCAGTGGTCTTGTACCACACAGGACTCGGCCGGATTTATCAAGCCACTTGTGCCGAACTCGTTGTAGCGGGTACCCCTATTCGTTCCCCTCAGGTAGAATTCACGCCTAATTACTATAGGGACAAGCGTGCCCCCGCGTGGTTTAAGCTGACCGCTATCGAAGACGTTGACGTAGGCGTACTCGTGGGTCGAACTTGCGTTTCGATGCCATCTGCATCTGAAGACTGCTTCACGGATCTAGTGGGGCAGAAAATCAAGAAGGTCAACGACCTTCGGCGCCAGGAGGTTACCCTATGGATTCTGTCTTAGGTCGGAAATCCGCAAAATGCTCGGTTGGCGTCGTTCTTCTTGACCTAGACAACACTCTTTATGACTGGCTTGGTTTCTTCGGACCAGCGATGCGCGGTTTGTGCACCCGCCTTGGTGAGCTGTCCGGCGTGTCCGCGTCAATTCTTTATGACGACTTCAAGACGGTATTCTCGGCTCACGGCTCCGTAGAGTATACGTTCGCCCTTCAGGAATTGCCATCGCTAAGGCGCTTGCATCCCGAGTCGTCAGGACCTGAGATCGTTCACCAGTATTTTGGTGCTGTTGAGCTGTATCAATCCCGAAGAAGGCGCTATTTGAGGCTCTACGGCGGCGTGCGATCTGGAATCCAAGCAATTAGATCCCTAGGAATTCGGGTTGTCGCTGTCTCCGATGCACATCGCTTCCATGTCGTGAACCGTCTCAAGCAATTGAGGATTATCGATGAACTTGATGCTGTCTGCTGTGTTCCAGACTTGCCGGGAATCGATGCGGCCGAAATCTCAGCCATTCGGCGTTTTCCTTCGGAGAGATATAGCACGACGGCGGCGTGGGAACTTCCGCTTCCGGCGGGCATTCGGAAGCCGGATCCACACTTGCTGAGATGGTTACTCTCGGAACTTGAGGTAGCGCCCGAGTTAACTCTCTATGTCGGCGATTCTTTGCTCAAAGACATCCCGATGGCACAGCAGGCGGATGTTTACGATTGTTGGGCGGCCTACGGAACCCACTACTCTCCTCTAGACATGGCAACACTAGTGCGAGTGACGAATTGGCCTCCGAAGGCCGTCGAAGCAGCGCTAAACGCGACACCTGAGAAACTTGGAATCCATCCAAATTCGACGGCACTCTGTTTTGCTGATGTTCTGGACTTGGTCACTACGCCTCGCGAGAAGTGGCCCCGAGGGGCTCACTCTTCGACGCCACACACTCAGCTTGCGTTTGATTTCGGAGCCGAGGCATCGACGGCTTGATGACCTGTTGTTGAGCGGGATTTGGGGAGGCTGCGCTAAGATCTATGACTGATGAATCTAATACTGTAATGGACCTACGCGAGGCGGTGGCGCGCTTTGTCGCGGAGAGGGAATGGCAGCGGTTCCACAACCCTAAGAACCTAAGCATGGCTCTCGTCGTCGAGGCTGCCGAGTTGGTCGAGCTCTTTCAGTGGAAATCTTTCGATGAATCGGATACTGCGGCGAGCGATCCCAGCTTTCGGCAACACATCGAAGGGGAGATCGCAGACATCGCAATTTTTCTACTCGCATTCTGCAACTCGATTGACCTACAATTGGCAGCCGCGATTGAACGAAAACTTGCTTCGGACTCAACCAAGTATCCTGCAGATGAGTTCAAGGGCAGGGCTAAGAGCATCTAGGGACGCGAGAATGTTCAGAGTCTGGCATTGCTGGTGCCGTAAGTCATGAAGTGCGTCGCTCGGGGGCATACGATATCAACACCTTCCACCGGTCAGCTTCGTAGCAGAAGTGTGTGAGCTGATGCTCCTCGGTACTAATCGGCTAAACCGTCTTGCTTCTCCAGAGCTCCCACACCGCAGTGACTTCGGGATCGAATCCGAGTTCCGGTGGGTAGCAATGAGACGCGCGGATCAGGTGTAAGACAGCCAGGATATCATCTGCAATCGCGGCATCGACGCTCCAGAGGTCCACTGGGTCCCATCCGCCGTTTTCCTCGCTATTGTGCCAGGCCAGCAGGAAGTCTGCCACTTTTTTGGCCTGGCCGGTGTTGCCGGCGCCGATGTGCAGCAGCCGCCCTAATGCCTGCCTGCCTTTTTCGCTGTAAGCTTGCTTCGCGTTCATGATTGTTTCTCCACTGCTGCTTCCGGTGAACCGGAGCTGGCCGATAGCGCAGAATTCTCGGAATCACCCAGCCTATGGAGGCTCCGGTCAGGCAAGGCCCAGATGGGGTCCAGCACGAGATCGGGTCGGTCTAAGTATTCCGGCTGCGAAGAGCCTTGTGCCGGGTCAGTAAACAGTTGGGATACGGTAAACCAAAACAGCCCTGACCGTGTGGCTTTGCCGCAGACCAGAGGGTGGCTAGCCAATTCCATGAGCTTTTTGCCTCTTGCCTCGTCCGTGGTTTCAACCAGGACCGCCCGAATGGGGTGGACGCCAAAGGCCTCCCGGTGCTTTTGCTGCTTCTTGATGAAATGGTAGTAGCCGCGAAACTTCTTGAGCATGTCCGTGATGACCATGCTGCCCCGGTCAGCTTCGTAGCAGAAATGTACGAGTTCGTGGCCCTCGGGACGATCCTTGAAGCGCAATGTGAAGAGTGCATCCGGTTCAACCGGGAGTCGCTCGGTTTCGTCAACCTCCTGCCAAAAGAGCTCCCCGCCTTGCTTTGTGGCCCTGACTTTCGGTATATCCACCTTATGGCCAGCAACCTGGCCCCCCTGACGCCAGGCTTTCAGCAGGATGGCGCCACCAGATTTCTTGCACGCCATTTCAACCATGAAGTGCATCCTAGAGATCATCAGGCTGTGGTTGAGAAACCCGAGTTGCATGTGCTGGCCACGAAACGCTGCGCCGGCGTAATCCTTCTCGCGATGGCTACGAATCTCTTCGTGCATCTGCGGGTGGATTTCGAGGTGGCGCCGCTCGGCCAACAGGTCGAGCGGCTCGCGGCTGTCCAGGTAGTAGTAGAACTCGCTGTGGGTCCGGAAGCCAGGGAACGCCCAGCGAGTCACTAGGCCACGCTCCCACAGCCGGCGCAGTCGCCGGTGAGTGACATCCTCGTTGCCGCCCACCAACCCGACAATCTGCGCTGCCGAACAGAACCGATACCGCAAGACCGCGTCGAGGATGTCCAGGTCGCGGTCGGTGATCGGTCCGGGGCGCGCTGCCTCGGGCCGGATGAATCTGGAGAATTTTGGTGTGGCCATAGAGAATCCCCCCGTTCAGCGAAGGTCAGCCTGAATGCGCAGGCTGGTCCAGGTCGCTGGTGGAACCCTCGGCGTCAACCTCGGAACGACCATTGCCCGTTGACGTAGAGCGGCCGGTCCCGCGCTTACCGCCACGGTCCGGTTTGGTGTCCGCCCGCGAGGTGTCGGTCTGCCGATCCAGTTCGGTGAGCGCCGCTGACGTCTCGGCGAGCCGGCTAATCAGATCCGCCGGGTTTGAAAAGTGAATGACGAGCTCGCCGCGCCGGAGATACACTTGGAGCGGGAGCGCTTCGATAATCTGCGAGAGGTTCATCGTTAGCCTCCTTAACTGGCTAAGAAAAAAGAAGTTAAGTGGGCCATTTGCTTTTCGAGCAGACGCTCGGGAGCGGGTTTGCTGTATCAGAACCGTATCAGAACCCTATCCAAATGGCCCATTTTGGGTTGTTCGCTGAGCGAAAGCAGACTCCCCAAATTGTTGAAAAGCCAAGGACAGGATAGAGACATTGGAGGCAATTCGTGGTTCTCCGGAGCAAAAGGTCAGGCGTTCGAATCGCCTCGGGCGTACCATAACTCCCTTTATTTCAATTACATTGTTGTGTGGGGCGGATTTTGCGGTCGCGAGCCATGTCGGTTATTGATGAAAGGTTGATGAAAGCAGGCGGGAGTCAACTTCGTAAGTGGCTCTAGCCTAAGCCTTTGTTGGCCATTCTCCAGATTCGACATTTTGCATTTTGAGCAAAAGGTCTGG
>Ga0075030_100000211_pt1 | contig 48024 bp, 62 predicted proteins | sample LitLauG_LLR_2012_FD_71393 | JGI IMG/M metagenome (GOLD analysis project Ga0075030, IMG submission 71393) | Freshwater sediment microbial communities from Pennsylvania, USA - Little Laurel Run_MetaG_LLR_2012 | ecosystem: Environmental > Aquatic > Freshwater > Creek > Sediment | place: USA... | reverse complement strand
TTTTCACGGGGTGGCATTGGGGGTCGGGGCTTCGGGAACCGCCAGCCCTGGTGGTAGAGCATTCTCGAGAGGAGTAGCCAGCAGTCGTCCGGGTGGGGCCTGTGATCGCCGCCGCACTGGTCGCAGCACTCCCAGTTATCCCCGCGTTCGCTTCCGGCGCTGACCTTTCTTCTTCGCATGTTTAGGATAACTGCGCCGAGGTGCTTCTTGGGGGTCTTTGGATGTGACGCTCTGAGGAGGAAGATTAACATCGCTCTGCTTAAAGCCCCACGGAACCTCGTAAGGGTCCGGATACCAAGCAGGCGACCCCACAGGCTCAAGCGTCAACCCCTTCATTTCCTAGTGAACTATCTCGATCTTGGGCTTGGCGGCCTTGACTGCATCGTCGTGCCGGGCCATATCGACCTGAATCGCGTGAGACTGGGTGCCGATCGCCTCGGCCCTCGTCTCGGCCTGCGCCTCGGCTGCGGCTTGGGCGGTCGTAACCGCCCGCTCGAGCATCGCTTCCGTCAAGACGCCTGTCATTAGGAGCATCTGGACCATTTCCGAGAGTGAGTCCTTGAGTAGCCGGGTCTGGATCTCGGCGTGCTTCTGTAGCTGCACCCGAAGCTCGCCCTTCGTTACAAAGGTGCGGTCCTTGGTGAGGCTCGGGTTCTTGTAGTCTGGGGGGCTACCGTGGGGCATCGGGATTCCCTAGTCCTCTTCGCCGGACGAGAAGTGACCCGGGAAGGCTGATCCGCCGTGGTGGCCGTCGATGTGATGGCCCATGTGGTAGTTCTGGTGGAGCTCTGGGAGCTCATGCTCCTGGGGGAGGCAGGCCGCGTTATCGCCGCCCAACTCGTCGTTGTTGTCGCCGTAACCCTTGGAACCCTTGAACTCGGAAAGATCGGGTGCCCGCTTGGAGCCGCTATCCTTCCCGCCCTGATGAGGAACCACGTCCCGTCCGCCTTTCTTAGCCATTGTCGTCTGTCTCTGTCTGTTGGTTGTCCGAACTACTTGAATGGGTAAAATCCCTTGGGAAGTGCGGTTCCGGTCTTGGGAGGAATCCCGGGAACTGACCGTCCGATGGAACTAAGCGCTTTTGATCCGTCGGCTCCCTTGATGCCCCCGACTCCGGGGGCTCCGACCAGCCCTCCCTTGTGTCTTGGAACGCCGCCGCGAGGCGCTGTAGGGCCGTCCGACCCCGAGTACTTGCCAAACCTCTTGCTAGGAGCGAACGCGGAATGGGCATGGGCACTCGTTACACCCTTTGTGTGAGAGGTCATGTCGTGGACACCAGGCTTGGGCATTGGCCATGACTCGTTCTGCTTGCCGTTCCGGTAACCAAGGGCCCCACCGATCGCCTTGCCCAGCGATCCCTTGGAGGCCGTCTCGACCCCACCGGTACCCGGGGTCTTGTTCTCCCCGTTCGGGGTAGTGCCCGGAAAGGTAGTCGCGGTCGTCTTGAGCCGAGACTCGGTGTTGGGCTTGAGTGTAAGGTTGGCCATTATTGCTTCGGTGTGGTGTCGTTGGGTTTGATAGCCCGCTCTAGCTCCTCGAGCCGGCGCTTGATGCTGTATAGCTGGAGGTTCGCCCTGAGCTCCACATCCCGCAAGTGTTCGGGCAGGTCATGAAGTACAGCAAATACCTTCCGCACCTTCTGGAAGAAGCCCATGGCAATCTCTAGTAATGGTGAACTGGCCCCGGTGGGATCGAACCACCATGATCCTCCTTAACAGGGAGGTGCCTTGCCAAATCGGCCAGAGGCCAAGGAGGGGGGTGTGACGAAGGGCCCTTTATCGGGGCCCTTCGGTTTCCGCTTTGTTAGACCGGGTCGCGGGATAGAGAAGGCGCCGGGGCAAACCGGGGAGCTCTCTTCCGGGTGGGGAGGGCCGAGAGCAGCGGGTTTCTCTGATCGATACCACTCCTCATGTAATATACCCCACAATCCCCACGCACGCAAGACCCAAATTCCCAAGCAGTTACCCCGAAGGAATCCTACTCCCCGCCAGGGACCTTGAAACTCACTACCCGTGAGGTCGCCCCGTCGTCCAGGATGTTGATCCTCGTACCACTGATCCCAAGGCTCGCCTGGGCGTGATACGCGAAATGGGCCGCCTGGTCAGCTGCCGGAATCCCGTGGAAGGACACAGTCGTGTAGTACGGAGGCCCACCAAGCTCCCGCTCACCCGTCAATACCGCCATCCCGTCCCTGATCCGCGTTACCGTGATGTCTACAGCCATTTCTTCCGTTCTCCTAAAAAGTGTTTTCCCGTGTTTTTTGACACTTCCTACTGGGTAAGCCCCTAGAATTAGAGTTAACCCGCGCACGTATCCCCGTCGCGAACTATGCTTAGATACCGGAAACGACCGGGATACGGCTGCCGAAACCCTACTCGAGCTCGCCAGCTTCGGGTACGCTTCGGGCCTGGCATTACTTGTGAGAACGATCATTCCCAACAGTAATGCGTGCTAAGTCATTGCCACTGAACAGCTTAGCAGTAACATATGCGTGTGTACTGATCTAGGCTACCTCGGTAAAATCCGGACCCTGATCAGTCATGGCTAGTGCGTCACCATGGCTTGGTAGTGCCTCTATCTGTGCCTCTGGTATCTGTTCTGGTATCTCTGCACCTATTGGGGGTAACTGTATAGTATGGACTACCCTTGCTGTACTTGTAATGCTGACATGTTCTGTTGGTAGTCCTTGGCCGTATGCTGTGGCGTACTTGAGGGCATGGCCGTAATTCCGTGAGTCGGGATCAGTCAGTACCCTTTCTAACGTTGACTGGACATTGGGTTGCCTTAGCAAGTCCTCGCAGAATTGCTTAAACTCGTTCCGGGGTCTACCAGTGCCACCCTTGTTGCCCGGGTTGCCTACCCTCAGCTTGTTTCCGTTTCTACCGGGGTTAGACCTTTCGCTTTGCTTGTCGTCGGACATTTTTCCGGTGATTTGCACGATTGTTGGCAAATTGCAGCACTTTGTGGTGGCAGCGCCGCAACACTAGCAGGGGTTGGGTCGTCCTATTGCCAGTCAACACAGTGGCATGTACTGTGCATTACACAGTGTGTGTAGACCACCACTAAAACAACCACTAGCACGGAGACTGACACCATGTGGATAGTGAGAGTATACCGGGACAAGGCGAGAACAATTCGCGTAGCCTCATTGGGCCGCACCTGCGCGACAAGGTGGCACGCCGAGCAATGGGCGCGGGCGCTCGAGCTCAATGGCATGTTCACGACCGTCAAAACCCACTAACTGAGGATAGGAAAATGGCCAAGTTTCTCATAGCCTATAAGTCGGGACCAATCTCACTACAGGACCACATGATTGAAGCGAAGGATGACCATGACGCGACGGTTTACGCTGAGGCCGAGTGCGCGAAACACAACGCCGTCGTCGAAGTAAACCAGGAATCGCAGTTCAGCCGAGGTTGGTACCGTATCAGCATCTGCCGTCCACACTCAAAGACGGAGAAATAGCGCCATGAGCAATCATGCGATGAAAAGAGCGCCGACGCAGTCACGCGCGAAATCTACGCGCGCTACCGCCATTCCTGAATCGGTCGTCATGCTGACCCGTTTGGGCATTGACTACGACGACGCCACTGCGCTCCGTCGCATTGCCATGACCCTACACCGCTGGCACGAATTAGAGTGCGGCGACGGTACGGGTTGTATTGAGCGCGACGACGACACCGGCAAAACGTTCTGGTTGAACGCGTCGCCCGGCATGTATCGACGGTACCCGATAGCCGACCGTGAGACGGGCGCCCGCAGGCGTTTGGCCAAAATCATGGCCAAATATCCGACGCTTACCGCATACGTTCAGGGTGACCCTAGAGGCGCCGCCCTCTACATCCTTCGCCCTACCGACATGTTGCCCGGCTATGACATCGGCAGTTTCTATAACCGTGGGATCGCGGTGTACAAGTGACACACCGTGCCGAAGTCTAAAACCCAACCTCGAGGATCTAGTGTACAAGCTGACTGACGACGACCGACGCAAGGGAACAATCAGCCGACTACGAAAGACTGCCGAGCAGTGCAAGCTACGGGCGTTTAGGTCTCGCTGGGAGAAGTCCGGCAGTCTCGAGCGCTATTGGCTGGACAAGGCTAGAGTAGCAGAGGCACGGATCAAAGCGTTACAGGAACCCTTGACCGTCACACACAACACTGAGTAGAATTACCCATATGAGAAACCCTACAGAGCAGGACACAACCCCATATGCCTGGGTGCCGGTATCGGAAGCTGCACGGGCCCTAGGCATGGGCTGGTCCTCAGTCATGCATCGTGTCTATAAGGGCGATCTTGAGGCACGACGTGAGACTGGGGGAGAGTGGGAGATCAGTACAGCCAGTATCACAGCGTATGTTGACCGTGAGCGAGCAATCCGCGAAATCACCACGAAGACCTACCAACCACCAAAGAGGGCCGACTAACATGTTTAGCCTACTCGCCATCCTCGCATCGTTCGCTTTTCTCTGGGCTGTTGTGAAAGTCACGGCGATTGCTGCCCTATGGCTTGCCAAACGTGAGCGGCGGGCGCGCAAGGAGCCAGGACTACCCTCAATGCTCATCGGCGGCAAGGGCATCACTTCCTCGAGCATCCGGAATATCGACCCCGTCAAAGACAAGTATGTCGTGTCGCAAGAGCTCGGCGAGATGGCAAGAGAACAAGCTAGGAAGATGCCTGACATGTTTCTGGCCATCCTCATTACGGCAAACGAGAAGGGCTTTTCGACTCGCGTGAATGGTCTAACCGCTGATCCTGACAATCATATGGAGGCGGCCGGGCTTCTCATGGCGGCCGGCCGGGCATTGCTCGAGCCGTCCCTGGGTGGTGGCAATGCCCTAAAGCCGGTTAGTATGGACCCCCAAACGGTGAGCTAAAGCCAATGCCGACACTCACTCACGCCCTATTCTACAAGCTGGACGACAGCCATACACCCATCCCCGTCGAGGACCCGGTTGACTGGGCCAAGTGGATGGAGACACACAAGGGCGGCCGTGTGGTAGATCGTTCTGAGGTTGGCGGGTTCCTTGTCTCTACCGTGTTCCTGGGGCTGGACCATGATCACACTGGCCGGGCTGGGCCCATCCTCTTCGAGACCATGGTCTTTCGGTCGGACAAGTCACCCAACCAATTCGACACCTACCAGGAACGCTATAAGACATGGGAGGAAGCCGAACTTGGTCACGCTCAGGCGGTCGAATACGTGAGGAATCGGCTGTGATCGAGATCAAGGGCTGTATCGGCAAAGCTCGAGACGCCTATATCCAGGCTGCACACGCAGGTAGGCGGGGCGACACAGAACGCCAGAAGGACGAACTCTTTGCCCTACTGGCCTACCTCGAGCACGCAGCAAACCACGCAGCGGCAGAGATAGAACGCATCAACAAGTACGCGCTAGCTGAGTCGCGTTAGTCCGTGATGTAGACGGTGGCACTGGCGGCAGAGGGCTTCTAGATCTTCGGGGAGCTCGCTGCCGCCAAACCGCGCATAGGTCCTATGGTGGACCTCAAAGCGATTGGCCAAGAGTCCGCATCGCTCACACCTGCCATTGGCTCTGCTAATAGCCTGGCGTCTCAATTCCTTCCATACCCCGGACGATAGGAAAGACTTGTACCTGGCCTTCCGCCTGACCTGTCTCGCGGGATTAGATCGCCTGAGACGGCTACCCCGACGCATTGGTCGGCCGCGCTTCACTTCGACCCACCCTGCCCTAACGGCCTCGGGGTGGTACTATATGGCCCCTCTACTCCCTGCATTGTAATATACCACAATTACTTACGAGATTCAAGCCTCTTGGCCCTACGCTCTTTGGCCTCGAGACGCTCCCTGATCGCGGGTAGGTAGCTGGCGTAATACCACTTCTCGTCAGCGTCGTCCAAGAGCTCCCTTACCCACGGAGCCAGCCTAGCCACGTACTCAGGCCAGGTTAACGCGGGCGCTTTGTCCACTTCCTCTTCGGTCTTTGGGTAGTAAACCGGAGCTCTGAATGAGGACAACTCGACATGTGTACTGGCACCTCTTTGGTCGTGAGAACGCCGAACATGCGCCTTATCTCGGCCGGCATAGCTTCGGCCGGGTCCCACAAGGGATCGCGCATACAGATACATTGGTCCGGGTTCCTCGCCTGGGCCTGGAGACGGTCACTAACCGCCTTCCGTATGGCCGGGTGATTGCTCGCCTTCCGAATCCGCAGGTACTGCTCTGGCGTGAGGCTGTACTTCCTCGAGTAGCGTCTCCTCACTACCGATCGTGGTGATGGTCCTTCGCCGAGTCCCTATCGACGTAGACGGTATCGGGCTTGCCCGGGATCGTATCCGGGACAGAGACCCTAAGCGTATCCCAGCGAACCGGACCCACGATCGTCTTGGTGCGGTCGTCTTCACATCCGAATACCGAGAGTAGTAGGGCCGTGGCCACAATGGCCCCCACGAACAGCCCCGCATCGCTCTTCTTTAGCATTTGAACAGGTCCCTCGCTCTGATTTCGTTGATGCGATCTTCCAGCCAGGTCATGTTGTCGCTCTCGGGGGGCGCGGAGTCGATACGGATCTTTGGCGCGTGGTACAGATCACCCATGAACGGATTACTCATCATGTTGGCCCCCTGTAGCCCCTGCGCTCCAGATGGACCGTAGCTGCCGAGGGTGACGACACCACCGCCAGCGCCACCCCAGTTACCACCACCCCAAGACCAGTTGCCGGGGCCCAGAATCGAATTGGTGAAGTTCCCCATCCCCTACCTACCCCGGCGCTTAGGGATACTGGCCTCGACCAGGAACTCGGCGCTCGGGAGTCGCTTGGACATATCGGCCACGAGCTCCTTCAGGTACCCAACCTCCTGAGTCATCCGGTCGGTATGGAACTTCATCTGCTCCTCAAACCGTGAGCGGTCGGCCTTCAGGTTCTCTTCCCTTACCGAGAGAATGGCCTCTCGCTTGGCCGATGCGACCTCAAACTCCTGGCGCTTCCGCTCCAAGCCCACCTTGTGCTCAACCTCGCGCTCTTTCCGGGCGAACTCCTCCTCCTTCCGCCCCTTCTCGATCTTGAGGGTCTCAATCTCCTGCTTGAGCTTGACAGCTGTACCCAAGTCCCGAATTGCCGCGTTGGTGTCCGTGGTGGCGTTGACTAAGACCTTCTCTACCACCGCCCGCACCGTCTCCTCGAGCCTTTCGATCGCCACGTTGGTCGTGCTTCGCCTAAACCACATACAGTACTATCTCCACTCTGGGGTTAACCTTGTCGTGCAGTAACCGGGTACCGTCCCAGTCCACAATCCATTTGTCGTCATCTACCACATGCGCCTTCTCGAGCATATCGCCGATGGCTTGGTAAAAGTTCACAGCATCACCACTTAGCCTACTTCGGTATATGTTCGCCTGACAAGATAAGGGGACAGATAGTCTCGGCGCAACCCCCCTTATCTGGAGCAGTGCGGCCTGCTCCCAGTCCATGTACCTCTTGCTCGGAATCACGATGCGCCTGTTGTGGGCAATCACTATCCTGGCGCTGTTCTTCTTGGTGGCTGGGGAGCCCATGACTGTCCCCCACCAAGCGATTTCCCTAGGGTTGCTCACAGGAGGCGATTCTGGTGTGGTGGGCCTGGCATCTCCCCATCCTGAGGCCGGCCGTGTAGCTCGCTCGAGCCACGAAGACGACAAGGATGACGACCGCGAAGGGGACGAACCATTGGATGGCATCGTCTATCTTGGCAAGTTGCCTAGACCTCGTAGCGACCGAAGGAGACAGTCGGGGGCTCCCGAACGGTAAGTCTTCGCCAATCCCAAGTGACGGGTATCTCCTTAATCGGCCCGTGTCGGTTTTTGGCGAGTTTGAGGGCTCCACCTTCCGTGAGTCCGGGGGAGCGATTCGCCTTGCTGTTATCAATTATCACCACCTGGTCAGCGTCGTTTTCGATGGCGGACCCGCCCGAGAGTCCGTGAATGGTTAGACCCGTGCTAGCTGCATTACGATTGAACTGTGAGACCGCAACCGTGGCTATGTTCCGGAGGACGGCGAACTGGACTATGGCGTTTGAGACCGACCTGACTTCCTGGTAGGGGTCGCTAGCACTCGGGTCCCTCACCAGCTGGAGATAGTCCACGATGATCATACCGACCCCCGAGTCCGCCATTTCGTTCATGGCCCGGAGCAGCTGGGGGAGCTCCCGAGCGTTCTCGCTCATCAGGAACTTCGCCTGACCGATCTCCCCATGGAAGGCATTCATGCACTCTTCCCATTTGAGGGAGGAAAACCGTCGTCCAGGGTGGAGTGTGCCCTCCGTCTCCTTCCCCATGCAGTACAAATCGGTTATGAGGTCCCGGATCGAGCCCTCGAGGCACACGTAGCCAACCGAGTACCCATTCGTTAAGCCCTCTTTCGCCATGTTCCGGGCTAGTTTGCTTTTCCCGTTCCCGGACAGGCCGGCTATGACGACGTGCCAGCCGAGAGCTATCCCCTCTCTTCCCCCGAATCCCAGGCATGCGTTGTTCCACTCCTCAAATGGTGTAGGTATAGCCTTTACGGGTTGCTTGTTCTCCGAGCCAGTGGATCGACCAAGATCCCTAGATAGTATGCGTACTATCCGACCCTTGTCAACAAGCGCGTCGAGCTCTCCCACAGTATGGCCAGCCTTGAGCCAGTCCGATACATCGCCCTTCGGAGGTAGACCCGGGAGATCGACAATCCTCGAGCCAGGTATTGCCTCGCGGAGCTTTTGAGCGTGCTTCTGGCCGGGCTCATCGTTGTCCGGCAAGATGACAACTTCCGTACCTTCCAGCAGTGGTAGGTATTCAGGCTTCCACGGTGCCGCCGCGCCGCCCGAAAGCGTAGTTGCGTAACGATTCCGGTAGTGGAGCGCATCGGCATCCTTTTCCCCTTCGACGATGTAGACCCTTGCGCCAAGCGATCTCGCTTCAGCCAGAGCGGGCCTTCTGTAGAGTGTGTGGGGGAACCCCTGAACCGGCATATCGTCTGGACGCCGACGGAAGAAATCCTTGGGGTAAGCCCGAACGATCTCATACAAGACCTCCCCGTTGTCGTCCGTGTAGGGGTAAACGGATGAATTTGTTTCGGCTTTTCCGTCGTCACCATCCGCCGGCCTGGAACTCCTACGGATGTTTATTCCGTCCAAACCTTGGCCTTCTAGCGCAAAAATCACGTCATCGTAGCTGCATCCGGCGTGACATTTTAGAAGGACCGGAACCTTGGAACCCCTTGCTACGCTTAGACTTGCGCGCTTGTCCTCATGCGCGGGGCAGCGGGCGGTCCAGTAGCCCGAGTGCTGCCGAACGTCGTCCAAAAGCGCCAAAAGCGCGCTTAAGTAGTCTACGCTTTCTACTTTTTCTTCACGTGAGAGGATCAAGGTGTAGTACTCCCCCCTAAGACCCCCCTCCGGTCAGCACACTTCCAATTGCTGGGTAGTATGTGCCCGGGCCAGAAACTTGTCAAGTGCCAAAATCGCTTCGTTACAGTCCCGTTACAAACTGTAGTATTCATGCAACAGTTCATTTGCCGATGAGGTAGGTGATGAGCCAGCCGAGGAGTATGAGGACGCCCCCGCCCACGAATGCCCAGGCGAGGATTTGGCCGAGGATTTTCACTTACGTAGATACCGAGTGAGTAAAACCCGCTATGGCGTTCTGCGTGACGGCAGTGTATACTTCTGCGGCGGCAAACGCAACCATCAGATTACAGGGAGGGTGGATGAGAGCTCGACGCGAGTCTAGGCGATGAAGAGAGGGTTGGGCTTGCCCCTGGCTCTTGCCATGTTCGGGCTGACCCTGATGATCGTGTCTGCCCGGTCAACCCCTATCCACTCACGGGTAGTTAACGTCGCGATCATGGGTCACCCTGCGGCCGAGTCCCTAGCCAACTGGTGGGACCAAGACTCAGCGACCGGGCTAGAGCATGGGTTTTGTACGGTGCTCTGGACCTCGTCCCCCTACCGCGACACCACGGTGGTAGACACCATAGATATGGTCTATGGTGTAGAACGGTCGCCCAGGACGACTACCGCTGAGAAGTACCGGGTGGCTTTTGAGTGCCCGACCGGATCGCCCCCGATCCATACCCACCCACGGTTCCAAGGCGTACCGAACTGCTCACCCACGAAGATGGACATCAACAATCTGGCGCTTTCCGGAGCGCCATTTGGCGCAGTGCAATGCTCGAGAGACGTTTTCCAGTTCTTCTTTAGGGACATCCAATGACAGACGAGATCAGGGGCTATCCCAAGGTCTACGCTCTTGGGCACCCAGACATAGCAGAACTGCTATACGATGACGTTGTGGTGCAGGAGAAGGTGGACGGATCGCAGTTCTCTTTCCGGCTCACGCCAGATGGTGAGATCCAAATACGGTCCAAGGGGTCGGTGATCGTCCCCGATGCGCCGGAAAAGATGTTCAAGGCTGCTGTGGATGTTGTCCTCTCCCTCAAAGACCGGATGGTCCCTGGCTATACCTACCGCTGTGAGTATCTACAGAAGCCCAAGCACAACGTCCTGGCCTATGACCGAATACCGACCAGCCATCTGATTCTGTTCGACGTGGACGCGGGCTATGAGGACTACGCCAGGCCCCGGGGGATCGCTAAAGAGTCCGAGGTCTTGGGGCTCGAGATGGTGCCGACCATGGTCGAGGGGAAGCTGGACAACTTGGGGATGCTCAACGACCTGCTTAACCGGGAGTCCTGTCTCGGCGGTCAGAAGGTGGAAGGGGTGGTCATCAAGAACTACAAACGCTTCGGGAGCGACAAAAAGTGTCTCATGGGGAAGTTTGTCTCGGAGGCGTTCAAGGAGGTTCATAAGGGGGAATGGCGGAAGGCAAACCCCACCAACCGGGACATTCACGACGCCCTCATCATCCAGCTGAGGACCCCGGCTAGATGGGCCAAGGCCGTGCAGCACTTGACGGAGGCCGGCGTCATCACGGACAGCCCCAAGGACATAGGGGCTCTCATGGTGGAGACGGTCAGGGACATCGAGGAGGAGTGCGCCGGGATGATTCGGGACGCGCTCTGGGCGCACGCATGGCCCAAGATCAGACGAGGCGTGAACGCGGGACTCGCGGAGTGGTACAAGCAGCAGTTGGCCGAGCGTCAATTCGCAGGAACAACCGAACAACCCTAAGGACTAACCCGGGAGGGTGTTATGAGCGAGAATCGGATGGAGTGCGGACTGGTGCCAGTCGGACGATGATTATAGCTCCCTGGTTGTCAACCCAGGACACGTCCGACCTCAGGATCGCCGTGGTCCAGAACGCGATGGCGCTGATTGGGGTGGTTGAGACCCCCAGCGGCTCCAACCGCTCCCCCATGATCGACCAGATGATGAATGCCGTAGGGTCACCGTTGGGCGAATCCTGGTGCGCCGCGTTTGTGTCGTGGGTGAACAAGCTGGCCGGGGCTTGGGTGCCGGGTTCAGATGCCGGGGCTTGTGGGACTTGGCTTGAGCAGGCTAAGGCCAAGGGGACCTTCAAGACCACTAGCCCGATCGCCGGTGACGTTGTCCTCTACAACTTCGATGGCGGTACTGACGCCCACCACTGCGGCATCGTGTGTCGGGTCCCGGGAGACAATCGGCTCTACACTACCGAGGGCAATACTACCACAGCGCCCAATACCCGTACCGGCGACGGCGTTTATTACAAGCGCCGCCAGTTGGGCCAGCCCGGGATCTTGGGTTATGTGCCACCAATCCAAACGCGGGCGGAATCGTGAGCATTTTGACCAAGCTACTCGGTCTCTTGAAGGCCCTGCCGGCCCAGTTCTACCTGGCTCTCTTTCTCCTGGCTGTCGGGTTCTGGAGTGGGTATGCCTACGCCGGCAAGCTGGACGCCGAGCGATTGGCTAAGGCCAAGGCTACCGTGGCTGACAGAGACTCGGCGATCCTTAACCTCCAGCATACGCTCGAGGTCGTAGAGGCCGATTCAACCGACAAAGCAAGTCAACTAGAGTCCGCCGCACGGCTGTATGCCGATATACAGCACCGGCTCGCTCTTGCGGAGCAGGCCGTCCCGGTAAAGCCCAACCTCCCTGTGGCAACGGCCATCCATGATACCGTCTGGGTCCACGACTCGATAGCACTCGCGGGCAAGGATTCGACGCAAGCACCAACAGCACAAGAGGTTGCGACCGCATGCAACGGCTACGTGAATGCTTTGCGGGGCGCGTGGGCCAACTGTGAGATCAGGGCCGAGACTTACCGGCTCCTCTACACAGCCGAGGCCAAGAAGGACACAGCCCTCTTGAAAGAGATCCAGGGCTATCACCCCCGGCTATTCAATATAATGCTTGGGGTGATCGGAACCAATAGTACGATAACGCCGTTCGCAGCTGGTACACTCCAGTTTGGCAGGCTTGGGGTGTTTGCGGGCTACGAGGCGATCTATCAGAGCCCGGAAGTCAAGTGGAGTCCGGTGTTTGGGGGGACATACCGTTTGCTTTCACCATAGATGGCGAGACTCGCGGGACTCGAGGGCTTGCACCCGGCACAGATCGTCTGCTGGTTGCCCAACAAGCCCCCCTCAACATCTGATGGGATTCTAAGAGCAGTACTGTATGGGGATACCCACTGGCCGTTTGCCTGTCCTAAGACGTTAGCCATAATCGGAGCCGTGATAGACACCGTGCGACCTCACGTTCTAATCCATATGGGTGACTTACTTGACTGCTACTCACTCTCGAGCTACGAGCAGGACCCGGCGCGCAGGGGCTCGCTCCAGTCGGAGATCAACCTCGCGGCGGCGCATCTCGGAAACATGTCAATCCTGGCACCTTATGCCAGACGGATCTATCTGGAGGGTAACCACGAAGATCGTCTGCGAAGACGTCTCTGGGCCGCACAAGGCGGAGCCGAGGCTCTACTCTCCCTGGACGTTGTCAAACGAGAGCTGACGTGGCCCCGACTGCTCTCTCTCGACAAGAGCAAGTGGGAGTTCATACCATACCAGGAGCAGACCCGGCATGAGCTACTTCCGAAGATGGTTGTCAAGCATGGGCATGTGGTGCGAAAGTGGTCAGCCAGAAGTGCCCAGGGCGAGTGGGAGAAGTACTCGCGCTCTGGGGCTAGCGGGCATGTTCATAGGTTGGGTGAGTTCTACCACCGTAAGTACGGCGAAACCAACCACTTCTGGGTAGAGACGGGCTGTTCCTGCACGTTAGACCCGGACTACATGCCAGACCCGGACTGGATTAATGGGTGCGTGGTCCTGACTTTTGACACCGATACGGGGGCTGCTCAGGTGGAGACCGTGAACATAGCTCGCGGAATTGCTGTTTATCGAGATCAGGTATACCGGGCATGATGAAGCCCCTCAGGATCGTCCAAATCTCGGTAGGCGAGGACGGGGCTGTCTATGCCCTTGATGCGGGTGGCAACGTATGGGTGGCGTTTGAGGCGTTCACCCCCAAGCTCACATGGACATGGAAGCAGATCCCGGACACCCGAACGATTGAGCCCGATGCCTAAGCTACCCCCTATCCCCAAGAAGGTCTGGTCGGTCATTGGGCCTATCAAGGTCCTAAAGACCAACGATCTAAAGTCCGAGGCCGGACACGACCTCTACGGCATCTGGAACAACGACAAACGCACCATCGAGATCGACAAGGGCCAGCCCCGGGAGGACGACTGGCGGGCGTTGCTGCATGAGTGGATACACTCGGTCTTAGCGGACGCGACCGTTGACATCGAAGGGAAGCTCGAGGAGGATGTTTGTAACGCGATTGCAGGGGCTCTAATAGCGCAGGCTATCTATGGGCCAACGATCCTAACCATCAATCCCGCACCCAAGCGGAAGGCGAGCAATGGAAGAGCAAAAGCTGACCCTTAATCCCAACGTACCGGTCCAGGTGTCACTCACGGAAATAGCCGTGACGCCGGACGGTGGTTACGGGCCCGGGGTCGCATTCAAGGGCATCAACAACAAGGTCCGAGTCACCGGGTTCTTCAAGGGGAAGGCGTGGGCGGCCCTGAAAGAGCTCAAGCGGGCCCAGGTTATCAAGGACGAGAAGTACGACGAGGAGCCCCAGAAGCGCTACACGATCCCCCTGATCCCCGGGAACCACGAGGTGGTGATCGAGATGCAGAAGCGGGGCGATGCCAAATACGCCGAGCTCAAGATCACCCAGCTGGATGCGGTCGATAAGATGGAGGGAGAGGCGCAGGCGGTGGGTGAGGCCAAGGACCTCGCGGGCGTCACGGAGATCAAGTACCCCAAGGCTGATGTCGAGGACATGAAGGAGGTCTTTAAGAACCTGGGGAATGTCTGGGTGGCCGGTTTCCAGACGGCGGTCAGGGTCAAGACGTTCCTTGCCGAGAAAGAGGAGGAGGCGCATGGGATCGACTGCCAGACGCTAGCCACCAGCCTCTTCATCGAGTACAACAAAATCCTCTCACGGAGATAAGGCCCCATGGACAAGAAAGAGCCCAAGCCGTGGGACCCGCAGGGCGACCCCACCATCTGGGATACCCTTGACCGGATGGCGGCCGAACTGCCTGAGATTACCGTGGGTGACGCGATCGCTGGGATGGTGAGGCGGAGGGACGAAATGCTCAAGGACGTCGAGGAGGTCAGGGCCTGTATCGACGACTCGAACTACGTCATCGAGCGGTTACGGGAGAAGGACCCGGGGGAGATGGTGGGTGCGACGTTCGCGGTGGACGCGTTAAAGGTCAAGTGGATAACCGAGGGGTTGATCAATGAGCGCAAAGACGGCACTGGAAGTAACGGCGGGGGCTGAACCGCTCGAGGCGCTACAGGCCGAGCGGCAGGAACTGGCCGAGAAGATAGCGCCCCTGTGGGCCCGGTACGGGGACGGTGGTACGTGGAGCGCGCAGCGGGATAACCTCTACGCGGCCATTGCCCTAAAGAAGCGGATGGAGTTAGAGGCCAAGGGTTCCAAGATCACCGAGGCTGCGGTAGATGTCTTGGTGAGGACGGACGAGATGTTCACCAAGGTGGTGGATAGGGCGGAGGCGGAACGCACCAAGCTATTCCTACTTCAGAGTGAGATGACTAGCCTTGACGAAAGGTTTACGAGAGATACGCAGGCGTGCCGCTTCGCGAGCGAAAGCGCGCGATTCGGTGGCTAGACGAAGGGAAAAGGCGGTAGAGTTTAGGTGGCGGGTGGCGTTACAGGCAGTTGAGTCTGAGTTTGGGGTAAGTTACGGGGAGTGGAAGACCATGCCCATGGAAGAGCGTCAGTTCTTGCATCGGGCGTGGACTGCCAAGATGGTCGAACTCGCGAAAGCACCGGGGGCGGAAATCCCCTGGAATCCTGAATGGGACATGCGACACAAACTGGGGAGGCGGGAAAAATGAGCAAGTTCTGGCTAAAAGAGGGCAAGCAGTGGACAACAGCCCAAGGTGAAGTGGTCCGTAGTATTCGACCGGGGGCCTACAAGGTGTTTGTCCATAAGGGGATGTTCGGGACAACCATGGGACTCACCGAGATGGAGACGGTTTCAGACGCCATCATCGCGCCACCGGCATCGCTAACCGGTCGGGTGTTTGAGACGGTTGAGACCTTCTGGGGCGCTAGGCCCAAGTACGCCAAGATGGGGATTGTCCACAAGCGGGGGATGCTGCTCGAGGGGCGGCCCGGCACGGGCAAGACGGTCATCTGCCGGTGGGTGGGACAGCGGGTTGCGACCGAGTACGGCGGTGTGTCGGTGTTCCTGGACCCGACGACGCCCAACGAGTACCTGAAGGCGGTCCTGTCGGAGATCCGGAGCATCGACACCAAGATCCCGGTAGTGACGATCATGGAGGACATCGAGAAGCAGGGGGTGGGAAGCCTCCTCGAGCTCCTGGACGGACAGGAGCAGGTGGGAAACATCTTCCATATCGCGACCACGAATTTCAAGGGGAAGATGGACAAGCGCCTGACCGATCGGCCCTCACGGTTCGATGAGGTGCTGCATGTGGGGCCGCCGGGTAGGGACACTAGACTCGCCTACCTCACGGCCACGCTACCGGCCGACGATCCGACGATTGACCCCCAGGCCCTCGCGGAAGCAAGCCAGGGGCTGACGTTCGCCCAACTAAAGGAGTTGGCGGTCGCGGTCTATGTCTACGGGAGGAGCCCGGAAGTAACACTCAAAAGGCTCCGGGAGATGGGTGGCAAGCAAGCACCCGAAGTAACCCCGCCAGAGGAGGAGATTCCCGCTACGGCTACGTGGGGTGGGTTGGGTGGGTCGAGTTTGCAGATGGGGGGATAAAAATGCCCACCCAGAAAGAAGACAAGGTCATGTACTACGCCCAGCAGTGCGATAGTTTGAGGGACCAGCTGTACGATTGCCAAGAGATGATTACGACACTCAGACACCAGAAGGCCCAGCTTGAGAAAAGGGTCGAGTTTCTGGATGCCGAGAAGCGCAGGATAGCGGTACTCGCTGGCCTCGAGCCGGACGACCCGAAGCCACAACCGTATGTTCCGCTAGCGGGGGTAAAAAGCCAGAAACTCAAGGCCAACCGGGCGCGCTGCCGGAGGTGCGACGACACCGTTGAGTCGCGAGCGGTACACGACTACGTCGAGTGCTACTGCGGCGCGGTTGCGGTTGACGGCGGACTTGAATACCTGCATCGAACGGGCGAACCTGACGACATCGAAGAGCTATCGGAGTACGAAAAATAATCACGAAGCGAATGCACTCCCACCGTACCACCATCCTAAAGGAGTAGCAAAATGGACATGTACAGGCAGGGCGATGTACTCATTGTGCCGGTCAAGAAGGCGCCGTCCCACGCGGTCGCACAAAAGGCAGAGAACGGACGTGTGATTCTGGCACGCGGCGAAGTCACCGGGCATCACCACTCGTTCGAGGACGACGGGAACGTTGCGCTGCTCGAGGCAGCACCCGGCGAGCTTTACCTCAAAGTGGACGCGCTCTCAATGCTCACCCACCAGGAGCATGGGTCGATTGCGGTGACGCCGGGTGTCGGTCGGGTCATCATCCAGCGCCAGTACACGCCGGCCGAGATCCGGAATGTCGCCGACTAAGAAGATAGAGAAATTGCCGCCTGAGATCGAGGCGGCGCTACCGGCTATCCGGGATGAGTGGTTGGCCGTGGGCTTGTTTACGGCGCCAGCCGACCGGGCTGAGGCGGAACGCGGTGCTATGCTCGCCTACGAGGCGGCTGGTCTAGCTAGGCCGGAGATTGTTATCTGGCTAGACTCTCCGTTCGCCGGTTGCTTGGGCGCGGCGTTACTATCTGCGACCGGCAAAACTCAGGTCGGGGCTCAGGTCAGGGATCAGGTCTGGGCTCAGGTCGGGGATCAGGTCAGGGCTCAGGTCGGGGCTCAGGTCAGGGATCAGGTCTGGGCTCAGGTCTGGGCTCAGGTCGGGCGTCAGGTCTGGGCTCAGGTCAGGGATCAGGTCGGGCGTCAGGTCTGGGCTCAGGTCGGGGATCAGGTCTGGGCTCAGGTCTGGGCTCAGGTCGGGGCTCAGGTCAGGGATCAGGTCTGGGCTCAGGTCTGGGATCAGGTCAGGGATCAGGTCTGGGATCAGGTCGGGGCTCAGGTCGGGGCTCAGGTCTGGGCTCAGGTCTGGGCTCAGGTCAGGGCTCAGGTCAGGGATCAGGTCGGGGCTCAGGTCGGGGCTCAGGTCTGGGCTCAGGTCAGGGCTCAGGTCAGGGATCAGGTCGGGGCTCAGGTCAGGGATCAGGTCTGGGCTCAGGTCAGGGATCAGGTCGGGGGTCAGGTCAGGGATCAGGCCTCTCGCGCTGTCTACGGCCAGCACGAGAGCGGCTGGCTTGCTTGGGTCGATACGTTCCGGCGTGCGGGTGTGCCCAACCTCGAAAGGGTCGAAGGACTGGCGCTGGTTGCTCACTCGGCTGGATGGTGGTGGCCATTTAAGGGCGCTGTTATCCTGACGGATCGGCCGGAACGGCTAGAGCGGGACGAGCGTGGGCGGTTGCATTCCGAGGCCGGTCCCGCCATCCGCTACCGCGACGGGTGGGGCATCTACGCGGTCCATGGCGTTCGGGTTGAGCCCTGGATCATCGATAATCCGGAGCAGATCACGGCCGAGAAGATCACGAAGGAAGAGAACATGGAAGTGCGGCGTGTAATGCTCGAGCGCTACGGGGCTGGCCGGTACCTGCTCGACATCAAGGCCGAAGTCCTGGATGCGAGCGACTACGGTACGCTCTACCGGGCGCCCATGGGTGAGGATGAACCGCTCGTGATGGTCAAACTCGTCAACTCGACACCCGAGCCGGACGGGAGCTTCAAGGACTACTGGCTACGGGTGAACCCCGAGTGCAGGCCGCTGCTTGGCATGTCGGACGACGGCCAGCCGATTCTGGGCGAACCGCAAGAGATGCGAGCCCGTAACGCGGTCGCGGCGAGCTTTGGCCTAAGGGGCGACGAATACATCGTGGAGGTGCAGACATGACTGACTGGGCAACACGTGGCAAGTGGATGGACGAACACGAGGTCGGGGTTAGTACCCGCGACAAGCTCATTTACTGGAACGGTCCTGGTGGTAGGCGTCAGATCACACTTATCGGGGAGTGGTTACAGGACGCTATCCAAGACGCTATGGCCGAATGCGAGCGGCTAGAGGACGAAGCGAAGAAGCCGAAAGTGGGGATATTGGCGGAGGCGATACGGGACACAAGAAGGTCTTCTGGCACCTATGACGAGATTGAACGTCGCATGCGCGACGCAATCAAGCGTCAGTGCGATGAGTGGCGGAAGTATCGCTATCCCGGCGATGCGTTTCCACTAGGCTCTAACGAACTTTGGTCGCAGGGCTGGAACGCGGCGCTGAATATGTGTATCGAACTCTTGGAGCGTGGGCTATGAGGCCGAATGATGATGTCGGCCGAACGCACTACGTGGGCGACGGGTGTCCCGGAGGCCACCAGAGCGAGCCGACGCCTGACGAGACGCCGAGCAACGGGAGGGGGAGGAATGACGACATTTGCTGATCTGACGGCAGGGTTGCCACCGTTTGAGGGGTTCGCTTCGATCACCCGTCTGTCGCGTCAAATCATCATCACCGAGAAGATCGACGGTACTAACGCGTCGGTGACGGTCTTGGAAGACGGTCGTGTGATCGCAGGTTCACGCAACCGTTATGTCTTCGACCCTAAGGACCATTTCGGGTTTCCGGGTTGGGTGGCCGAACATATTGATGAACTTCGCACACTCGGCGTCGGCCGACACTTTGGAGAGTGGTGGGGCGCGGGCATCCAGCGGCGTTATGGCCTTGGTGCATCCGGCGAGAAGCGGTTCAGCCTGTTCAACGTCAGTCGGTGGTCCGACGAGGCAGATGCTCGGCCTGCTTGTTGTCATGTTGTGCCGACGCTCTATCGCGGCGTCTTCGATACGGCGGCGATTCAGCGGTGCGTCGATGCTTTGGTCGATGGCGGTAGCGTTGCAGCGCCGGGTTTCATGAAGCCGGAGGGCGTTGTCGTGTTTCATGTACCGAGCGGTAGCCTGTTCAAGTTCACACTCGACAATAATGACGGTCATAAGGGAGCGGATATTACTGCTGGGAACGGAGGTTCGGGCGAGTAATGCGAGTCCTTGTCGCTTGTGAGTTCTCCGGTATCGTCCGCGATGCGTTCGCGGCCAAGGGTCACGAGGCTTGGTCGTGCGATCTACTTCCGTCAGAGCGTAAAAGGGGGTGGCACCTTAGGGGCGACGTTCTTGAGCATCTCGAAACAGGCTGGGATCTCATGATTGCCCACCCGCCATGTACGTATCTCGCGGTAAGCGGGGCGCGGTGGTTCAAGGACCGGAAGGACGAACAACACCAAGCCCTTGATTTCGTGTGGAGGCTGATGAAGGCGCCCATACCTCGCATCGCGATCGAGAACCCGATTAGTGTGATCTCGACAAAGATCAGGAAGCCGGACCAGATCATCCAACCGTGGATGTTCGGGACGCCAGAGACGAAGGCGACCTGCCTCTGGCTCAAGAACCTGTCGAAGCTAGTGCCGACGAACGTCGTTGAAGGCCGGCGCCCTCGCGTGCATCACGAATCGCCTGGGCCAGACAGGTGGAAGAACCGGAGCCGGACTGACGCCAATATCGCGGCCGCAATGGCCGAACAATGGGGAAAGGAATGAACAGCCAAACTAACACGCCAGAAGCCGACGAGACGATGCCCGCTGGTCGATCGCTCGACGCGCTCGTCGCTGAGAAGGTCATGGGCTGGACTGATTGGTGGGTCGATCGCGAAGGTCCCAATGCGACAATGAAGACATTCGGGTTCCCGCCGGGCGTTACGGATACCTACTCCGAACCGCCCCACTACAGCACCGACATCGCCGACGCGTGGCTGGTTGTGGAGAAACTACGGAAAGACGGGTGTCCATTTCTGTTTGGGCACAATAGGAATCCACACAACGGGTGGTTCGCGGACTTTCTTCTCCATCCGCTAGTCGAATACGCCGACACGGCTCCCTTGGCCGTGTGCCGCGCCGCTCTCAAGGCGGTGGGCGCATGAGCTATGACGGCGTTATAAGGACTGATGAACGGTAAAGGCTCCGCCCGTCGTCCGACGCTCGTTTCGCTGGCGTCGTTCGCTGAGAACTGGGACCGGATATTCGGGGAACGACAAAAGCCGCCTCCCGAAGGAAGCGGCCCTGCCCACACACCAGCTATCTATTCCCCCTACAGCGGACTACCCCTCGTGCTCACCCTTAATAAACTTGCCGGCCAGACCACCCAGGGTGGTTGCGAGGTTGACGGCCCAGCTGGGGTCAATGATGAAGCCCCCGGCGAAGGCTAGCCCTAGCGACACGGCGACATTGATCGTGTGGAGGGATACCTTGCCGGCCTCGGTGGTCTCGGCGTCCAGGTAGAGGAGGTAGAGGCCAAAGGCGACAAGGCCCAAGCCCCCTACCCACTGGAGGGCGGTTTTAAGTTTCGGTGACATCGGGGGAGAGTAGAGCTCGGCGCTCGAGGGCGGTTAGTCGTTCACGGATGGAGTCAAACTCGGGCTGCATGGTCTTCCTGATCTGACCGGCTATGATCCGGCCCAAGCCCGGTGCGATCGCCCACACTATCAACTTCCAGGCGTACCGCAGCACAAACAACGCTGCCACGGTCGCTATCTCCGACCAGTCTGGGTGTATGGGTATCAAGGGGGCAAGAAGTGGGTGGCCTTTCAGGAGCCCCCCGCTCCCTACTCGGCCAGAAAGGTCGTTAACGGGTGGCATTGAGTCCTGCTCCTGCTACGGGACTGACGCGGGTTAGCGCGTTCCGCATGGCTTGGCCTGCGGCTGTAGTTCTGTTTCGCTCGGCGAGGCTCGTCTGTACCATCTTCCTGTCGCTGCCGGTTTTGACAAGGTCTGGGGCCGCTTTAGCCGATGCGGCTCTTAGTCGGGCGGTCTCGCCACCCCGGACAGCATGGGCGGCCATTTCGGCGGCGGCCCTGTGTTCGACAAATGGCAGCCTTGCCAGTTGCACAAGGGATGGCTTCCTGAAGTTGTCTTCGAGAGCGCCCTGAGAGGTGATTCTCTGTGCCGTTGCAGACCCTTTCATAATCGCTTGTCGGGTCGCCTCTTCGCCGCCATATTGGTCTATAGCGTCGAGAATTTTTGCGGGATCTGCTCCGACTGCATCGGCGAGCGCCTTGATCTTGGCCCGACCCTCACGGGAAGAGAACTGCGCCTGCCGGGGAGTGTTGGCGTCCCCCGTGGCACTCCCGGCCTGGGCGTCCACGTTGAGCCTCAGAGCATCTATCGCGCCCTTGACATAGGCGGTCTTTTCGCTGCCGCCGACATCCTTAACGGCTTCTGTTATGTCGTAGGGTTCGGCGCTCTTGACGCTACCGAAATGTTCGGCACCAAGTTGCATCATTTCCTTGACGCGTTCATGGCCTGCGTACTGGTCGTTGGCCGCCTTCCATTCCGGCCTGGCATCGTACACCTGTCCGACCCAGTCCTGCAGGGCTTTCCGCGAACGGTAGGAGTTGTCGGGGCTGTAAATCTCGTTCTTGATGTTCTTGAACGTGTCGAACGAAAGCCCGGGCTCCCCGCCGGTCCTTATCTGGTCAGTAGTGCGGGAGAGGGTACCCTGTTGACCCGGGTCCCTGAGCGAACCCTCTGCCTTGAGCTTGGCCGCTCGGGCCGCCAAATCGCTGGGCCCGAAATTGGGATTTGTCTGGGTTGCGTCTGGCCTGGCCTGAGCCTGGAGTTTGGCATAAGCGGCCCGGGCTTGGTCCTGTAGGGGGTCAGGTTCCATGATCTTGGGCAGAACATCCCCGGTCTCATTGAGACTCGAAGTCGAGGCCCGGTTGTATGCATCGACCCATGCCGGCCGGCCCTGCCTTAGCGGCTTGAATATCTCGGGGGCCTCGCTTTCCGTGAGAGGTGCGGAGGCTCTGGCCTTTGCGTAGGCTGGTGTGGCGTCGGCCTGTTGGGCAGCTTCTTCGCCCCCCAGGTCCGCACTCAGCGATCCCGGGGTTAGGCCGAGCGTTTTTTCCACAGACCGGTATAGGCGGTCCGGGGTGCTCTTATTTCGTTCAGTGAGGGCCTGATCCATGACCTGACCCTCGCGTCCGGCTTGACTGCGAACCGCCTGTGCCTGGGCCGGGTTAACATCGGCTAGCATCTTGTGGTCCGGGAGATTGGCGACATCCGCCCCGTCAACGGTCGCATTGAGGACTTTGGCCTGGTCCGGCTCCATGCCCCGGTTAAATACCTCCCGGAGCTTGGGAAACCGATCGACCGTAGTTCCCGCGCCTGCGGTGAGGCCGTGGGCGAGGCCGCCGAAGAGCATGCTGCCGGCCGCCTCCGAGCCCATGCTCGTGGCGTAGTCTCCGGGGTTGTCTATCGGGTTTCCCTTGACCTGTGTCGCGCCGTGCTCGGCACCCATTGCACCGGCACCGGCAAGGGTCCTAAGGATGGAGGTGCCGGCCTTGACGCCATTACCGATAGCCGAGAACACGGGGCTGTCAAATGCGCCCACCGTCTGGGCTATGGTTGCCGTGTTGGGGTTCGCTCGATAACTCTCGTTCTGGCGGTCGAGCATCTGGTTTCGGATGTCGCCGTAGCTGTCCTGGGACCAATGAGGGAACGTTTCGGCCGCACCGATAGGATCAATGGCCTTGGCTAGTCGCCCGACCCCGTACTCCATGGCCGGTACTGCAACACTCGAGAGCCCCCCGGTGACCATATCACCGTAGCCATAGAGGGCGGTCGTCCCCTTACCCACATCTGGACCCATGGATGACTGGCCCGACTGACCTAACTGCGCCCGGGCTTTGGCTAGTTCTGCGTGGGGGTCGAAGCCTCCACCCATGCCCGAGCCCCCGCCCAACTGCTGGCGCGCCTTCGCGAGCTCGGCATGGGGATCAAATCCCTGCTGGGGGGTGTTGGCGTACTGGCCGCCAGGGGGTTGGCCCGGGACCTGGCCCGATACTTGGCCCTGCGACAGTGGAAGGCCGTCCTCGCCCATTTTATTGTGGGCCCTGCTGTAACTGCGGCTGTAACTGCGGAATGGGAAGAACCGTCGGACTCACGCTTGACTGCACGGGCTTGAACGGGATTGGGTAGCGGCTACCTGGGACGGTGGCTGCCGTAGGGGTTTGCGGGGCCTGGGGTTGGGATGGCGTACTGGTGTTACCACCCGGGCTGCCCGCTCCCTGCACCCTATAGTGCTGTGACAGATCGGTGTCCGTCATCTGGGGATTGTTGCGCTTGATGGCATCCATCTCCTGCTGCGAAACCTGCAACGGGCCCTGCGTGTCCTGCGACCCCGGAAGCTGGTACTGGGACCTCACGGCACCCCACATACCGGGATTCACTATCGGGTGGCTGGCACTATCTTGCGCCAAGAACCTGTTGGCGTTCTCCTGTGACGCGCCGTGAATACTGTGGACAAGGTCGTGCATCTCGTCCAGGAAATGAACGTTCTGTGGATGGCCCGCCATCGTGTTCACCCACTGACTGACGTTCTCTTTGACGGATGGGTCTTGGCCTCCATGCTTTAGCATGAAACTCCGGATCGCACCGACGTTATCCACGTCTTGCATGGCGCTCATGATTGCGGGGGCCAGATCGCCTGTGTCACCCCGCTTGGCACCAGCATACGCCTGATCGAATCGCGTGACCGCGTTTGCGGATTTGGTTGCCGCTGCGACTGGGGCTGCGGTGTTTGCCCCCCGTTGTGCTGCGTCGGTGGCCGACTCACGGCGAAAGTCAAAGTTCTGCTCTCGCAGGGCCGAGGTGTTTTCGGCGGTAAGTCGATTCCGTTCTTTTTCGTTGGCCAATTCCCCGGCGTGATACGTCTTGCGTTCGCCGAGGTCGTCGGCCGCTCTGGTGTTCTCCCCGGTTTCGCGAAGGTTCTCGGTCTGGTACTGTGCTGTTCGTGTGGGGTCGAAGAGTTGGGCTTGGGTCTTACCGACATCGCCGCCATCAGACGTGCGACTGTCTATCCCGGACTGGGGCATGGCGTTGGCGTTTGCGAGCGCCTCCATGGCTGTGCCAGTATCGGTGTTGACCGATGCCCCCGCATTGAACCCGCCCGGAGACGAGGGCTGCGCCCCACCCGCCTGCTGGGGTTGAGCACCAATCGAGCTCCCAATGCCGTATGCCCGCCTGGCCTGCTCGGGGTCCATGCCCTGAGAGATCGCCTCGAAATAGTCGTGGGTCTTACCGGTGGCCGCGACAGCGGCCCTCGTGGCCGCATCACCCGCTTCAATATCAAGCCTTCGACCCTCGTTACCCAACTGCCCCCGTCTATACGCCTGCTCCGAGTTAAACTGGAGGGCGTTCATCAGGGCCTGTAGTCCGCTATTGATACCCTCGCCAATCGCTCCGACCCGGGTAGTCGCTGGGTGGGACATGTTCTGGTAGGCCAGGCTCGAGGGCCTAATGCCGTAGTTCTGGAAGGGGGCCATTAGCTGAGTCCCAAGAGTTGCATCATGTACTGCTGCTGTTGCTGGTCCATGCTCTGGTTCTGCTGGGCGGTTGCCAGGCTCTGTCCGAACTGCTGGTTGCCGTAACCCAAGGCGTTACTAACTGCTGAGTTAGTGCCCTGCATCTGTGCCTGTGCCGCGTTTTGTAGGAGCATGTCGGCCGAGTTCATCTGCTGCCGGCCGGCCTGTGTGTTGATGTCGTTAATGAACCCGGTGTTGATGTTGCTGTTCGCCAACCCCCTCGAGGCCATGTTTGATTCATTGGCCGCCAGCTGCTGCTGTTGCTGCTCCTGAATCGGGGTATTCAGGGTTTGCATCATCGTCTGGATGTTAGACGAGTTGTAGGGGTTCGGGTTCTGCAACTGCCCCGTCAAGAGGGATTGAAGAGCTCCACCCATCTGGTTCGCTTGGGCTGTGCCGGGGGCCTGTTGCTGCTGGCCGCCCTGCGACTGCTGCTGTGACTGTTGCTGGGGCTGCGCCTGGCCCTGTCCTGGCATGCCGGGCTGTGGCTGTGCCGAGTAGGGGTTGTAGGGCTGCTGGGGCATCTGCGTTCCGACCCCCGGCATCTGCGGGGGCTGTGGAGCGCCCGATCCTGTTTTAGGCCCACCTAAATACGGGTTCGTTCCCGACATCCCACCCAATCCCGTCCCCATGCTACCGCCGAATGTGTAGGACGGAGCGGGCCTCGGAACCCCCTGTTGCTGCTGTTGCAGGAAGGTCTGCGGCACCTGGGGCGCTTGCGGTGCCTTCGGTGCTTGGGGACCCGGACTCGCCTGCTTGGCCTGAACGCCATTACCGCCCGCTCCTCCCTGACCCTGTGCGGGGAAGGAGAGCGGGCTCTGTAGTTTCTGCTGGTTAACTGGCGCGCCTGGGTAGGCTGGCTGCCGGGGCGGCATCCCGGGCTGTGGTGAGGTGCCCGAGGGAATCATCGCCATGTTAAAAAGACTGGAGAGAGTTGTTGTAGTAGGGCGACTGACCGGTCATAGGCTGGTTGCCGTACGCTCCCTGACCCATCCCACTCACGGACTGCATCCCATTAGGAGACTGGAAGCCCTGCTTGTAGAGTTGGGCCGCTCCGAGCGATCCGGTCTGCATCGGTGGCTGTTGCGGGGCCTGTTGGTAGCCTTGCTGCGGGGTCCATTGCTGACCCATGTTCTGGGAACCACCACCCGAGCCCTGTAACCCAAGGTTCACGTTATAGCCCGCCCCTAGATCGCCGGAGTTGGCCTGATGCTGGAGTTGCTGCGGTGAGCCGTAACCCAACTGAGCGAGCATGGCGTTGTTCATTGCGCTCATCTGGGCACCGTTCTGACCCGCGTTTGGCATGCTGGCGTTGTTCTTCTGCGCGAGGGCATTCAGGTCAATCCCGCCCTGCGAGGGTGCGCCCTGGTTCTGACCGGACCCGTAGTTAAGAGGATTAAACTGGGTCGGGCTCATACCGGATCGGTTCATAAGCTGCGCTATGACCTGATCCCGGAGCGGGGCCATCTGCTGCTGTCGGCCGAGGCTATTCGCCTGCGACTGCTGCTGTAACTGATTCGAGAGGTTGAACTCCCGCTTCTGCTCACCCAGACTCTTGTTCTGCTGCTGGGTGCCTCCAATCGCGCCTAGTGTGGTACCTAAGAGCGACCCACCGGCCATGATCCCGGCCGTAGCTGGGGAGAGTGACGAAAGGCCACCCGTGGGATCGCCTGCGGCCATGTTAGGCTACCCCGATCTCGCCTTCTGCCTCGAACGACAATGCGGTCGCTGTGTTGGAGCCACCGACGATGAAGTCGGTTGTGTCGAGCCGGAGCGCGCCGTACCAGTCGATATAGCTGTTCGCTGCGATCGACGTGCCTTGGAACCCGAATTCGGTACCGGCTGTGTTGGCACCCGTCGCACCCTTCCAGAGCGACACGGTGACTGCGCCGGCCGTCTTGTTCACGATCCTGATATGTCTCAGGATGTAGTAGCTGTTAGTCGAGTTCGGGGGAACAGTCGTTCCGCCAGTGAGCGTTGGAGCGTTGACGACGTTGGTCGTGAGTGTGGCCGTGAGTGCGACCGGGCCCAGCGTAATCGCCTTGTTACTAGCCATGCTATCCTCTGTTTATTGGTAAATCGGGACTCGGCCAATGGTCTGACCGTTCGTGGTACATGCCTCCAGCCACCCGACCGGGGTCGCTGTGTTTGTGGGGGCTGTGGCGTTGTGGCCGACGACTATCCGGCCCTGTGTCTTGTGCCACTGGAGATCGGGTCCGGCCTGATAGACGCCGATCTGGAGTGGTTGGAGCTCGTCGATGACCTGGTTCCCGACCGGGAGGTTCGAGTCGTAGACGTAGCAGTAGATCTGGTCGTGGGCTTTGACTATCGCGTCGTCACCCACGAGCGCCTGCCCGGCTGTTGGACTGGCCGCGACGATGACGGGTAGTGTCTCGGTTGCAATCCCGTTCGCGTCGGTGCCGAGCGTTATGGTACCGGTGGCCGAGAAAATCCCGGCCGTTGGTGTGCTTGCCATGGGTAGCGGGTGTTAGGTGAACTGCATTACAACAACGCCATCGCCGCCGTTACCACCCGCGCCGGAGGTGAACCCGGTAAGACACGCGCCACCGCCACCTCCGCCTGCGCCGTACTTGGCACCCGCTGCACCTTGGCCACCGTTGCCGGTGATTGAGGAACCACCGCCAGCGCCACCCGCGCCCGGCCCAAACCAGCCGTCGAAGTTCGTAGGGCTAGCGCCACCAGCACCGTTGATCGCGCCAGCAGTACCGCCCGTCTGCGCGCCTTGGGTATACGGCCCCGCTATCCCAGCACCGCCCGCGAATGCGGCAGGGGTTACCGACACGCCGCCTGCGCTCGAGCCGCCAGAACCGCCCATCGAGTAGGTGGCTGTCGCACTGCCGTAGCCGTTACCGTTCACGGTACCCGCAGCGCCGCTCGTGCCCGCTTGGCCGTTAGAGCCCTGCGATGGGTTCCCGCCGCCCGAGTTGGTTCCAGTCTTGGCTACGCCCCCGCTTGAATTGGCGGCGAGTTTGCCTTGGCCACCGCCCGAACCGCTTACCGTGCCACCGTCAGCTTGCCAGATCGTTTTGCTGTTGCCGTCAACAATCTTGGCGTCCGCGCCGTTCGCGCCGTTCGCACCGGCCTGAGCCGTTGTGCCCTTGCCTGCGCCACCAGCACCGCCCCGCGGACTCGTGATCGTGAGAGGCATTACTAGCGAGGCAACCGGGAACCACGCCTCGTTGTACATGCCACCAGCGCCGCCTGCGCCACCGCTTGCCGCCGAACCCGAGGTCTGGCAGGCACCCGAGCCACCACCGGCACCGCTCGCGAATCCCTGCGCCTTGACGAACGTCGAGCCAATCGGTGCGCTGTTGAGCGTGTAAGTAGATGCGCTCGCCGGAAAGACAATCGTGACGGGCTTGAAATTCGGGTCGGCGTACATGTACTGAGGCTCGTCATATGTGACATCCTCGCCGATCATGTAGCCGCTTATGCCACCGCCAGTACCGTTGGTGCCATTGGTGCCCGGGTTTCCCTGCGGCCCCTGCACCCCGGGGACGTGATACGGGTCATCCGGCTGTTCGGGTTCCGCGAACACGAGTGCGCCCATCGGTCCCTGCAGACCCGTCCCACCTGTGCTGCCGGGATTACCCTGGGGCCCCTGGACACCCGGCACATGGAAGGGCTCTTCCGGTACGTCAGGCTCGGCGTAGACCGTGATACCAGAGGTACCGCTGGTGCCGCTAGTCCCCGGATTTCCCTGCGGTCCCTGAGATCCCGGAACATGGAAGGGCTCTTCAGGGACATCCGGCTCTTGCCAGATTAGGGCGGCTGGGGTGCCTGCCGCGCCGGGGTTCCCTGTCGGCCCCTGAACGCCGGGGACATGGAACGGTTCCTCAGGGACATCGGGCTCGGCATAGAGAATCGCGCCGGGTGCGCCAGCGGCTCCTGTGCTACCGGGGTTGCCCTGCGAGCCAGGCGAACCGGGGATAACCGCAGGGTCGTCCGGAACGTCCGCGTCCTGCCAGTACATGGGGCCCTGTGGCCCTTGGGCCCCGGGATTACCCTGAGCTCCCGGGCTCCCCGGAACATGGTAGGGATCGTCTGGCGCATCGGGCTCGAACAGGAACGTCGCGCCAGCCTGACCTGGAGTACCTGGGTTTCCTTGCGGTCCCTGCCCACCCGGAACCATCATGGGGTCGTCGGGTGGGTCCGTGTCTACTAATGTTATAACACCAGGCGCGCCCTGTATCCCTGGGTTACCCTGTGCCCCCTGGCCGCCCGGTACAGGCATGGCGTCATCAGGGACATCGGTATCCAGTATGAGCGTGTTTCCGGGCAAGCCGGGTGCGCCCTGGTTGCCTTGAGGGCCCTGTTGACCCGGGACGTGGTATGGGTCGTCGGGCTGTTCAGGCTCAAAGAAGTACGTGACGCCTGGAGCGCCGGCCGTTCCTGGGGCGCCTGGATTGCCACTCGGGCCCGGGTTGCCGGGGATGACCGGAGGGTCGTCCGGAACATCCGAGTCGGTCCAGAACATCGGACCCGGAGGGCCCTGGGTTCCGGGAGCTCCGGCCGAGCCGGGGTTACCTTGCGGGCCCTGGCCGCCCGGTACCATCGGCGGTTCGTAGGGGTCGTCGGTATCGGCGAACGGACCCGGAGGTCCTTGTGGGCCCTGTGGGCCGGGGCCACCACCGCCCCCTCCACCACCACCGCCAGTAGTCGCAGTCCCGCTCAAGGGGATGCTGCTCTCGTCCCTAAAGGTCAGGACATCTATCGTGGCGTTGGCTGGTGCAGCTGTCCCGAAGTAGATCGTGACGCCGTTGACCGTCTTGGCACCCGACCAGACTACCGTGAGCCAGTTGGGTACGATTGAGACGCCGTAGACTAAGTCGGGCTCGGGTCTCAGGAAATTCACAACGACTGCTGTGGTCGTTGCGGGAACCGCCATGTTGATCTGGTTCCCGCCCTTCGTCAGATGCCTACGACGAAGTATGTTTAGATGGGTCCACTGCTCGGGGTTTAGACCTCTGGTCGCACCAGTTGTGTCCTCCGTCGGCATGGACGCCGGAAGTGCATCACCTTTCTTCTTGGGCATGAGGTCCTAGTATCTGCGTCCATAGTCCCATCCGACGGCCTTCGCGGAGGTATAGGTGTTCTGGCCGTTGGCCGTGTTGGCGGGCGGGGTGTCCTGAATGAGGATCACGCAAGCCTGTCCCCTCACGCCCGCCTGGAGCCGGTAGTTCCTGGGGCTCGTATCACCGACTGGCGACTGCGAGAGATTCCTCAGCGGGTTGATCGTCGTCACGCTCTGCGTCGGGTACGAGATGACGTTGATCGTCGAGGAGGCCGGGTTGGGCAGCTGCGCCGCCACATCCACGTACCGCCACGCTTTCTCGGTGTCGATTAGGGGCTGGCCCTGCATGTCACGCCCGAAGAAGGGCCTGGACATGATCTGGGCTGTGTAGGAGTAGGTCTGGTTGTTCGCGATCGAGAGACCGGTAGCGTCGTAGTTGTCGATCCCCAACCCCGGGACTTCGATCTGCCTAACGCCGCCGTTTAAACCACCAGCCATCACGTAGTAGTTGCCCTTCTGGTCGTAGCCGTCCCAGAGGCTAGTGACCACCCCGAACCCATACGTCCACGGCCCGAACCAGGACTCGGTGCGGTAGTTGTAGCCGTAGATCGAGTTCGGGACCAATCCGCTCGAGTTCGCGGGGGTCAGGAAGTAGACCGACCTCGCCTGTTGGTTGTGTAGTACCGTGACCGTCGGGTTTAGGAAACCCACACTCGAGCCGTACTGGGGCTGGCCGATGATCGAGGGCCATATCTTCTCCAGGGGCTTACTCACCTGAGAGAGCATCCCCCACGGGTTGACCGTGTAGGCCCCGTGATCTGAGGCCAGGAACCCGTAGCTCTCGACCGTGCACATCGAGTGTGGTCCAAAGACCCCGGTCTCGGCCGAGATGCCGTGAGTGCCGGATTGGATGGAGATGTCGTCCTGGGACCAGCCGGTCCACATCGAGAGGCCGGCGAAGTGCCCGATCACGAGTCCCGGGCCAAAGGCCACGAGGTCGGTCAGGAAGCTCTCGCCGAACGTCCGGATGATCGCGCTACTACCCTTCTGCGGCTGGCCTGCGGTCGGGAGCCCGCAGTCGTCACCGTTATTAAGGCTCGACCAGAATAGGGTCTGGTTGAACGAGGGGGTCGCACTCGTGTTGTTGGCGATCCCGAAGAGTCTCTGGTTCTGGACCGCTAGTGCCTGGAACGAAAAGCTCGGGGCCTGAACGATCTTCGTGAGTGCTGTCCCGTTCCACTTCCAGAGACCGGCTGGGTCACCGATATAGACGCACTCGGTGCCGGAGCCATCCACGAACGCCACCATCGGCGGGTAGGCGAACGTGCTACAGGGACCGATGAGTGTTGGGCTTGTCTTCCAGGGAGGAGCACCTGGCATGGCCGTCGTCCATAGCTGGCCGCCCGAGACGACTAGCATCTGCGGGACCCCATTCGGGGAGTTCTGCCAAATCATCCCGTTCTGGACGCCGCTCGTAAAGGACTGGACCAGTTGGCTCCCGTCCCGAGGCTGCATCCCGCCGAACAGGGTGGGCTTGGCGTTTACCGCTAGCTGGACCTCTCTCGGCCCCAGGTGAGCAGGATCAGAAGTGAGGTTAAGAGTCCCAAACCCATCCTGCCCGTCCTTGATGAGCGGGCGAGGCATTACGGCCCACCCCGGTTAGGGGTTTTCTTTCCTCCATCGCCTAACCCGCTCCACCGCTTTCTTCCGCTGATCAGCATGTAAGTCCTTTTATCGCAAGCCTAAACCGACTACTGTGTCGCCCAATCAAACGGAGAGTCGTCGTACCTCTCACTGATCGGGGTGATCCCCTCTCTCGAGAGGTCCTGAAGTTCTTCGTCTAGAAGCTGCTGGCCGTAGGCTTCGATCTCGGCTGCTGCCTGGGTTTCAGCGCCACCCTTCCTCAGGATGGCTGCCGCCCCGAAGTGGGCCAGGACATCGCTAAAGGTGGTGGTTGGCAGTACCACGGTACTGGTATCGGCCACTAACTGGTCGAACTGGGTTGGTGTCCAGTTGACCCAGATACCGGTGGCTTGCTGGCCCGCTGCGTCCGGCATGATGATGTTCGTGCCCTGCCTGAACCAAGCCTGATAGGTGAACCCGTTGAGGCTCGCCAACAGGTAGTCCTTGGTCCACTGCTGCTGGTAGGGGAGGTTGTTGAAAGAGACCCCTAGGATGCGGTAGAGGTTGTTCTGGTTGTCACCCGTACCAGTCGATAGTGACGCCATGGGGATAGCGCCATTACTATCGGCCGTGAGTGGAATCTGGTCACCGATCTCGCCCGTCAGGGTCGTGAAGACGTTGACGTTAATGAACGGGTTGGCGTTCAAGACCCGCTTCCAGAGCCGCATGTGAACAGCGCCCAAGCGGCGATCAACCTCGCCGCCCGGGGAAGTGTCCCACCGTGGACTTGCTACAGCGTCCGCGATGTTAAGAACGTCGTTCCGGATCTGGACTCTTGTGGCCATTTATTTGTTTAGGGGCTCACTCTTGGGTACCTTCTTGGAACGCTTACCCAGGATCGAACCTTCGTTTTGGTAGACGGGCTTGACGATCTTTATGCCCAAGTCCTCGCCGATGCCCTTCTTGTTCATCTCGAACATTTCCTCGGCGTACTCGGTCGTGCTCTTGGCGTTCTCGATGCCCTGCTTCGCGTTGTGTTCGTGGATATGGTCCAGGAGTCTCGCAACGTCCTCTCGACCCATATCCCTCGCCCAGCGCTGGCAGTGATGCTGCACGTAGTTCGCGGCCTGATCGACCGGACAGTCCTTAGGCAGGTACGCTAGAACGTCAAACGCCTGGTCGGCGTCGTACTCACCCTTCCGTACCCAGTCCCTGCGCTTGTCGGCCTCTGGCCATCTAAACGTCACGGCCCATGCGTTCATGGGGCCTATCCAGCGAAGCCCCAGAGAGTCGTCGAGTCGCTTTAGCTGCTGCTCGAGTTCGGGCCTGGCGGGCAGACCTTCGGCCGTCAGGATGTGATTGTCCATAGTTCAGTTGTTGGGGGGAGACTACTGAGACTTACTGTCTATCGGAGAATGAAGAGCTCGGCACCAATGATCCCGCCGGTCGCCTGACCAGTCACGGTACCGGCAGCGATGAAGTCGGCATAGAGCGAATCGGCCGGCTGGATAGTGCGCTGGGCGTCGGAGTTGGACGCGAGGGCCGGGATCGGGAAGGTCTGTTTGGCCGTCTGTGATGTGACGGTGATGTCCTGAGCTGCGGTCAGCGGGACCTTCGCAAAGGAGTTAAGGGAGTCGTACTTCCCGATCGTTACCGTCAAGGCCGAGCCGCTTGTTGCGAGCACGGTCTGGCTAACGGCACCGGCATTGAAATACTGCTTCCGGGAGGCCGAGCCGATAGCCACGGTGGTGGTCGTGGAGTTCGAGATCGTTGCCGGGAACGACGTAATCTCGGTGTTGATCTGTGTGCCGAACTCGCCGGGCTGCTCCAGTCTGTTGCGATTCATGTTTCAGATTGGTAGGGAGAAAACTGCAAGGAGGAGAAGTCCGATGGGGGCCGGGTTAGGGCCCCTATCAGAGCCAGAGGAGACTACATTACGAACGAGTAGCGGTTCGTGTCGGTGTAGCTGACGATGCTGCCGTGGGTGTTGCGCTGGAGGCAACCGAAGTTCCAATACGCACCGAAGTTGATTTCGTATGCGTCCTGGTCGGCCACAAAGCGCCACGGACCACTGCCCTCATACTGGAGCTTGGTCCAGTCGAGGAGGTCAACCCAGGTAAGGGTCGGCAGGTGAACCAAGTACACGGTACCGGCCGGGCACCAGAAATCGGCGACCAACGGGATACCGCAGATATTCACGGCCTTGAACCCACCCTTGATCTCCATGAACGAGGCCGCATCGAACCGGCGCTGTCCAAGGAAGGACTCCGCGAGCTTGCGCTCGATACCCGGGGTCGTCAAAAGCAGGAACTCGGAGGGGTTAACCTTCGCGTTCTTGCCCGACTTGCCCATGATACGGGTCGCGAGTTCCCACACATCCATTTCGGACGGCTGGGTCGCATCGTTCGTGTCCGTACCAGCGGTCATGCGGGTCGTATCCCAGCGGGCATACGTCGCGTTCGTGATGTTCTGGAACGAGGCGTAGCTGTTACCGCGATTCGTGGTGTTGATGAGCCCGTTCGGGTACTGGTTATAGGCGTCATCGGCGTTCGTCGCAGCCACTACGATGTCGGTCGCAACCATACCGGTGATCGCCGTAGCGAGAACCAGGGTGCAGTTGTCACCGGAGTTCGTGGCACTCGTGATGAAGGACTTGCCACGGAGGGTCGCTCCGGTCGTGTCCTTGACCGCGATGAACATGTTCGCATCCAAGAGCAACCCACCCTGGCCAGACGAGGCAAGCCCGTATGGGGCATTGACCACGATGGTCGTCGAGTTGGTCACACTAGACACGAGGGCTCTACGGCCAAGACCATCGCCGTGGAGGACTTCCTGCTGCATGAGACGGCCAGCATCGACCGCTTCCTGCATGATCTTGCGTGCGAGCGGAATGAATGCCGCCTCGCGGGACTCGGTCGCCTGAATGGCGAGCGCGTCTACCTGCCTACGCACATAGGTGCGCTTGATACCCAGGTTCGCCTGGACTTCGATCGCGGTCTGCTGGGGCGGGAGGTTACCAAGCTGGGACGCCGTAGCGCCGACCGGTCGGGTAAGCACCACATCCCAATACACACCGTTACCACCAAAGCGAAGGTTCTGGGGTCCGCCCGCCTGGCCTTTCTTGATATTGGCCAGCAGTGGCGTCAAGAGCGGGAATGCGTTTACGCGATACTGGGCGTAGACGTTCTTCAAGACACCAGCCACATTGGTGTCCGTGATAAGCAGCGGATTGGCTGCCATTGATCGGTTCGATTAAGGGTACTGCCCGGCTAAAGACCCTACTCGGGATCTTTCCCGAAGGTCTGCTGCATCCAGTCCTCAGCCGATTTTGGCTTAGGTGGTGTGCCAGGGCCGCTCGGAGCGACCGCGCCGACTTTGGTCGGTGAGACTGCTCGAGCTAGTTGTCGTTTGGCCATCGCTGCCTCGACCTTGGCGGCGTCTACCTGCACGCGGGCCCGGCGTTCAGCAACAGTCTGGCTCCCAACTCGGTCTGTATGACGCTGCTCCGCCCAAGGGCGAAGATCGGTGTCAATACGCCGTTCGACCTCCGGTAGATATTCTGGCGGTACTACTCCCCCGACGGTCAGGTCTGAGGTCAGGAGTGTGATACGACCGATTATCTCTTCGTTGGTCACGCTGGGGAACTGCTTGGCCACCGACTCCACCTTCGGAGTGATGGTTTGCTCTATGTAACCCGTGGCGAGAGCGGTCCTCTGCTGGGCCACTTGGGCTTGCTGCTGTTCAACTCGCTCTTGTTCAAGGCGCTCGAGGCGGGCTTGGGGCGAGTTGAGCCTTTGGTATTCCTGGGTTGCTACTTCTCTGAAATTGGGGTCCGCGAGGTACCGCTCGATCAGCGTGTCCCGCTCCTGAAGCGCTTCCTGGTACCCGCGAATCTCCTGCTGGGCCTGGCCCATGGTCTGCTTCGTGAGCGCAACCTCGTTCTCACGGCGCTCGTTGTAGTAGCCCATCTTGGCCAGCCTGACCAGTTGATCGACGTTCGCCTCACGCTCCTTGCCGTCGGCGGTGAACTTGATCTTGAGGTCAGGGACCTCTTCTACCGGGGCTCCGTCGGGCCCAAGGGCTTCGTAGTCACGCTTGATCGCGGGCTTGTCGGGGACCTCTTCCTTCGAGGTTTCCCCTTCGGGGGTGATAGCGGCCTTGATCGCTTCGTGCTCGGTGGCGTCCGCGAACTCACCGTTCGGGCGGTGCCACTTCCCTTGATCGTCCTGCCAGTAGCCAGTAGGCGCTTCCTCTTCTTTGGGCTTTTCCTCTGGTTTAGCCTTGGCTTCAGGAACTTTCTCGCCATCAGCCGGAGGTACTGGCGGACTATCTGCTTTAATCTTCTCACCAGTTCCGCCTATTTCTGCTGGTGTCTCATCAAGAACCTTGATCAGGTTCTCGGTCGGCATGTTGATCAGGTCGTTCGCCGTGGGGTTGGTGGCGTTGACCATTGGGGTTGCTACAGGTACATCAGCCATACGTAAAATCCTCTAGGAGGGGCGGACCAATTAAGGGCGCGCTCCTGTCTGGGTGGTGCTTGGGTTGTTGCTGGGTTTTAGGGGGGTTGTACTACTTGATCGGCTGACCCTGCTCGAACAGCCGGGTGTTTTGATCGCCGGAGGTGAGCCCGATCTGCTGCATTGGGGCTGCTGCTACTGGCGGATTGTTGAGTGCTAGCGGGGCCTGCTGGGCACCCAACTGCTGGCCTGGGCCCTGTAGTGGTTGCTGCTGTTGGTTCGGGGCCGGTACCTCGCCCTGGCTACCGTCGGGTGGCCACATTGGGGGCGGGGTACCAGGCATCGGACCCATCATCCCCATAGCCATCGCCTGCTGCTTCGCTGCGCCCTGCTGGGCGAGCAAGATCCACCGCTCGTAGGCCGCCGCTAGCACCATCTGTGGCTGGTCGGGCTGGAGCAGGATCTCTTCTTCCAGGACCGTCTGGTGCGTGTGCTCGTCGTCCATCCAGAGGATGGGCTCGGGCATTGGGTTGCCGGTCTGGATGATCATCTGAGCTATGCGTTCGGCCCGTGCCTTGTGATGCACGTCGGGCGAGTCCATGTTCCGGACCCATGCAAACGGCATCCGTGAGCGGTACTCCTGCGGGGAGACCAACTGCTTCTGGAACATGTCGTCCAGCATCGAGAGCCTTAGGGACCGTGGCATCGGCATCAGGGTCTCAGGCTCGATCCAGACATGAGAGGTCTGGTCCAAGTCCTGATTGCTTAGGACCATTCCAAGATCCGGGCGGCTCCGGCCCTCGAGCGCGATCTGCCTCGGGATGTCGTATCCCCAGCGCATGAACTTGAGGACGAGTTTCGCCCAGTCCGTGAAGGAGATTGATGCCGCCTGGATCATGGGGGCGAAGACCCTCTCCAGCTGCTCACGAATCGCCAGGATCGCTCGGCCAGAGTCGCCCGCCGTCATCGACCCACGGCTCGTGTCGTTCCAGCCGGTCAGATCCTCAAACCGTTTCTGGTTCGCCTGTAGGGCTTGAACAACGTCGGGACTGATCGGGTGGCCACCGACCTCCTTTAGAACATCCTGGAGGGGCATCGTACCCTTCACCCCCCAGATATTCATGCTGCCGGCCGAGAAGGACTCGGTGCTGATCGTCCCCTCTCTCGCGAGCACATTGATACCCGAGTGCTTTCTGATCCCCTCGACCCACTTGCTCCAGAGCGTGTTCTGGCGGATCTGGCTATCGACCCACTTGTTCATTTCCGCTATGGGGAAGAACGAGGGATCGGTACTACCATCCGTCCAGCGAACGATTGGAACCTCGCCAATCAAGAGGGGCATCGGCGGGACCACGAGCTTGTTCGCGACAAGGGTCATTTGGAACCCGGTCGGGATGTACTCCGACTTCTCTGCGTAGACCGTGACCCTCGAGACCGTCTGTTGGGTCCGCGTGAGCTCGTCGATTTCGGGGTAGATAAACCCCATCCTCGAGATCGGGATGTGTTGGAGGTTGTCGTCGTAATTGAACGTGCCAACCTCGTCGGCCACATCCTTGCCATACGTCCTGACCGCTTCGTTCTTGCTAATGACCTCCCGGATCAACCAAAGCCAGGGCCGCCTGGTGGCGGTTGCCTCTGGCGAGACTCGCACCTGCTCGATGCGTCTCACACGGGTTCTGACATCACCCGCCGGGAACTGACGTGTCCACGGCAGTAACGCCTTGCCTGATTCGGGATCTACATACGTCTTAGGGTCAACCCACGGACCTGCATCCGGGTCCCAGTAGAGCTCCAGGAAACAAACACCGTCCGTGCCAGTCCAGTACGCCCCTTCCTGAACAATGAGGGGCATCTTCTGCTCTTTCCACGAGTACTCTAAGGCCGCCTGTGCCGCCTCGGCCCGTTTCACCTTGTCATGGTCCTGCGACTCGGGCTCACAGTTAAAGCCCGGGCGCTGCTCCATGATGAGTTGGATACGCTGGTCAAGGGCCGGCGAGATCATGTTGTCCACGATCCGGGCCGCGTCCCTCGGCTTCATGGGCTCTCTCCAGGGCCCGAACCCAACACTACTTATCCACTGCTGCCCCTTCCTGAACAACCGGTTCCGCTCGACCATGTGGATGATCGCATAGGTACCGGCACCGTAATTAGTCCAAGCGTGCTGCGCCCACGATACCCAATCGACCTCTGTGGGGTGGTCCTTGAGGAGTGGGAAGTCATCGCCGTAGAGGGCCGCGATAGCACTCCGGTCAGCGGGGTCGCTAAGACTACCGCCCGATAGTACCGATCCCGAGTCGTCGCCCAACCCGTACATGGAATGGCCGGTGACGGAATCCCCGCCCGCAGCCGATCCGTGCCCCTGTCCCTGTCCGATCCCGGTAGTGGCACTCGTACCGGGCTCGTTACCCATCCCAGCACTACCCATACTAGTCACCTGACCACTCGGTGTAGCACCGGTCAGTTGCTCGAACCCGGTAGCGGGAGGCTGGGGTTGTACCCCCAACTGTCTGACAGCCAGATCCTCAGAACTCGGGTTCTGGCCCTCCGCCATCAACTGGTCAAGACCATCCAGACTTACCGAATGGTCGCCCATAACCCCGTCCCGAAGAGGTCCTATCTTCTTGGGGTCTACCTGCGCGAGTGGGTCGGGGTTGAACGGTACAGCCGCCATTTTAGTTTGGGTCCGTTATTCCGAGAATGGCGTTTTGCTGGACCTTGTCCCAGTCACCACCCGTGAGTTCGGCGAGCTCCGACATAGCCCGTACCGCGTCCTGCCTAGCCCACGGTTCAGACTCCTGCATCGCCATCCGTAGTAGTTGTGGTGGCATCCCCGGCTCCCGGGCCTGCTTCTCCCGGGGACGGATCTTGGCCTCCTCGACCGCTGCCAGACGTTCCTCGACTGCGAGTTTCCGTTCGACAACCGATCTCACTACCGGTATGGCTGTTCGGAGCACCGCCTCGGTACGCCAGACGATTAGCGCACCGAGGGCAAGTACTGCGATTAGAACCACTTACGACCGGATGATCGCTACGTTGTGGTTACCGGAGGCCGGGGTCGGCGTACCGGCAGTCGCGATGAACGTGAGCGCCAGCGTACCGGCGACCGAACATCTCGAGTACACGAGCGCAACCGCAGCCGTCTGAGCACCTGTGATAGTGGTCAGGAGCTTGTCCGTGGTCAGGAGCTTGCTCGAGAACGCGGCGAAGGTCTGCTCACCGACCGACGGGCCGGTTGCGAGTGCGGCCGGCGTGATCGAGCCGGTAACCGATGCCGGGATGAAGGTCGCAATGTTCTGGATCGCTTCGATCAGCCAGAAGTTGGCCGACGGGTCACCACCCGACTGGAGGACGTACCCGTTGCCCGAGAGGGCGTTGACGAGTGCGGTGTGTGCGTTGACTTCGGTCGGCGGGCTAGTCTGTACGTATGCCATTTGGAGAGAGAGAGGAGATGAGGGAAGAGACGGGGGCGAACGGGGCTACGGTTTGCTTAACTGCCTGCATGGCCTTGTCCACCTTGCAGTAGGTGAACTCCCAGCCCTTGGGTACAGCGTCCAGGATGTATCTGCACATCTCTGCAAGTGCCTTTGCTTCGTCGGGTGTCAAGCCCGACTTGTCTGCCTGATAGCAGGAGTACATGTGGTCGCGAGGGTTACCTCGCCAGACTGACACCCCTATTTCGTTTCGGTCGTGACGTATCCAGATGGTGTCGCCGTTCGGGGTCTTGGCTTGGATCACGAGATCGCGGTCGGCACCCTGAGAGGGTTTTCTGGCGTCGTCCTCAGCCATCCGCTCCCACGGCTCCTTGATAATGAGACTCATCTTACTTGGTTGCTATGAAGATGTCGTCGAAATCCCAGTACATATTGACAGGTGGACTTGCCGTGCCACCGCCGTATGTGGGATCGAAGATGATCGAGGGCCAGCCAACAGTCATGCCGGCAGTGAGGAACTGCACACCCGTCTGCTGGAAATGGTTGACCTGATCAACCCAAATGTCGATGACTCCGTCACCGGCCCCGATCGAAGTCTCGGGCGTGGTTGACACTTCGACATAGTGCCAATTGCCATCGCTGATAATAAATCCAGCGTTCGGCGAGGCTGGTGCGTAGTTGGCAAACAATCCGTTCGGCCCCTGCTTGGCCCAGCCGACCGGGAATCGCGTTGGCGTGCCAGCGCCCACATAGCCGAAGACCACCGGGTTGCTGGTTGCCCCCGCGCCGCTTCCCTGATTTTCGGAACGGGGCTCGTATATCTTGACTGAAGCGTTTGTAGAGCAGGTCCAGTTGGCCGAGTACCGAATCCGCATCCGAGCATAGAGATACCCGGTACCCTGGGGCGTGCCCCCTGACGCGAAGTTCGGAGGGGCGAACCTGACTGGCGACCACCCGCCACTAAGGTTGGTGGGGTAGTTGATCCTAAGACCCGTGTCCGGGGCCGGAGTAACTGTGAGGTTGGCGCTTGTCTCGCCCTGCGCGGTCGGGCTAGAGGGGGAAAAGATTGAGAAGTTCGACGGGATGGCCGTCATCTTGCCGGTGGCGATCTGGGTTGTCATGCCACCGGGCTGGTTGAACAGCGTGCTGATGTTCACCGTAACTGTGCAGATTTGACTGAGCGCCGTACCAATGACACCCACAAAAACGGTCCCAACGCCACCCGCGACCGCCGTCACTACCAGTGGTGGCGAACCCGTGACAGTACAAATCGACGGGGTTTGGGAAAAGGGGTTGAGCGTGAACCCCGATGTCATCACGTTCAGGTACTGGTCCTTGACCGTCGCCGTGATCGTCGTGGTCGAACCAATCCCGTTGATCGTGACCGTTGTCGGATTAAGAGTCAACGACGACGGTATTGACGCGGCCTGGCATGTTACGAGAGCCGTACCGGCGACCGCCGTACCCTGTAGTGCCGCCGTGATGGTCGAGGTGCCGGACGCCGTAGAACTCGCTGCGACATGCCCCGACCCGTCTACCGTTATGCCGATACCGGAAAGGCTTGATGTCCAGGTGTAGGCGTTCGGCGCGCCGTTCCACGCGCCGGGCGACGTGTCGGTGGTCCATGCGTATTGGCCAACCGGGAGAGCCATTGCGTTCGATCCGACCTGCGCGGTCGCGCTTGTCGGGGTAGTACCACTCGTCGCATCGCTAAACGCGCAGTAGTAGAGACAGGTTGCGTCCGACACCGAGGGTTTGGCGCTCTCAGAGCCGGCGGCCCTAAGTGTGTTGAACACCCCAACACCCTGACAGATTTCCGACCGGGTTACCGTTGTACCTGCGGCAACGTTTAGCCCAACCTGACCATTCGCGCCTGTGCCCGGCAGCGCGCCACGGCCCGCCGTATCAAGCACGGTCGCGTTCGGGTCAATCAGGGCGTTCGAACCGTCGCCCTTATAGACGCTGACGCCGTGGTTGTCACCACCGCCGCCAGCAGAACGGTACCAGGCACGGACGATGATGTCCTGCCCGTTGACCGGCATTGAGGCTGCGGGAATGTTGCCGGTCTTGAGACTTACGTTCGCGTTCGACATCCCGGCCCGGAAGAGACCGGCACCGTTGTTCTCGAGCGTGACCGAAATCTTGCGGTTGGCACCACCGCCCGTACCGTCGTCGATCGTACCGACCGGGAGAACATTGAATCCGCCGAGCGCGGCCCAGTTATCGACCCTTACCCGCCACACGGTGTCAATACATGTGGTGAGTGCCTGGATGCTCGCGACATTGGCGCAGTAGGCGGTATTGCCGGCCGTGAGGCTGATCGCGCCGCCAGCGGTAAAGCCCGCGAAGTTGAAGGCGTTCCCGAACTGATCGACCGGGGTTGGTACCTCGGTAACGGTGCCACCAGGCGCCAATACGGTACTGGCAGGTGAGAGTGTTACTGCCGTGAGCGCGGGGGTGGTCGTTGTTACGGTGAGACTGCCAGTGACGCCCTGCGCGGTCGCCGTTATGTGCGCCGTCTGCGAGCCCGAAAGTGCCTGGATCGTGCCCGTCTGATCGACCGTGACCTGCGCGTTGTCTGACGCCCACGTAAGTATTCCCGGACTTACCACACCCCCGAACTGATCTAGCACCGTCGGTGTTATGACGTGGTTCAGGGCGTCATTGATTGACGTGCCGGACGCGAGGGCGAGGGTGATCGACGTGACCGCCGCGAGCGGAGTCGATACGGTGGCAGTTGCTGTCTGGAGAGGGCTTGACCCGGCAATCGTGGCCGTAATGATGGCGTTACCGCCAGTACCCAGCGCGCTCGCTGCAGCCGTGTAGGTCCCAGTGCTAACCACTGAGATATGGCCGGAGTCAGAACTCGTCCACACAAGCGGTGTCGTGAGTGCGAATGGGTGGCCGAACTGGTCAACCACCGTCGCCACGAGCGTTACCGTCGAGCCCTGCGCCGTGAGGCTTGTGCTCGAGGGGCTGATCCCGCTGATCGTCGGCACCAGCGTTGCCTGAGCCGTGATCGTCGAGACACCCGTAGCAGCCTGGTTGTACGCCTCAACATACGTGGTGCCGTTGCCCGCATAGCTCACGAGCCCCGTCCCACTCACGGTTACAACACCAGTATTGGCCGAGATCCAACTAAGCGCGCCCGGGCTGGTCGCGTTCGGAAGCCCGTACTGGTCAAGCCCGGAGGTTGTTAGCTGGATGGTGCCGGTCGTAAGTGTCGCGACCGCTGGACTGAGTGTCAGATACGTGAGGACCGCAGGGCTCGAGCTCACCGTGATCGACGCGCTAATGATCGGCGCGCTCGTCGTTGAGACCGTGACGGTGGTGTTCGAGACTCCACCCGCAAGTGCCGACATATAGATGCTCGGCACAACCACGATATTGGCGTTGTTGCTCGTGGTGGTTATCGGGGCCGCGTTCTGGTTCCCCCACGCATCCTTGACATACGCCACGAACTGGTGCTGGTAGGCGTCGTTGAGCGTGATCGACGACGGAGGGGCGGGCTTACCAGCCAGATAGTTGATGACCGCGTAGTAACTCGGCTTTAGCGTCGGGATCGGCGTTCCGTTCGCAGCAGTCGAGCCAAAGTAGTCCGCGAAGAGCAGGGGTCGCTGTGCGAGCCCGTCACTACGTGGGTTCACGCTGTTGACGACGATCCCACTCTCGGGGTCCCTCAGGCCCCAGATCATGAAGTGGTCGGGCTTGGCCGAGGCCGCGTCGCAGGCCAAGAGGTAGTTCGTGTAGGCCTGGGCCACTGCTGTATCGCGGAGCGCTATACCGGCCGGACCCGTCCCGATGTACATGTCGTCCTGCACATCGAACTCGGTGATCGCGTATTTGTAGCCCGCGCTCGTGATCGAGTTAAAGAGCGCCGTCATCTGCGCCAGATTGAACTGGGCGACCGTACCGGTAGTGTTCTGCAAGAGCGAGCACTTGACGTGCCCCTCGATACCGACCGTCAGGTTGGATGCGCCGCCAACCGAGCCCGCAGTCGCTATCGCACTCATTAGCGAGAGTACCGCGGTTGCCTGGGCCGGAGTACCGTAACCGGTACCGTCGTAGCCGAAGGTCCCACCACTCACTTCGATCTTGGCGCCCGGATCGCCCGCGTATATCTGCTGGGCGAATGTGGGGAGCCATGTATTGGGCGAGCCCAACTGGTTCGTGAACGGGTTGGCGACCGCCGAGCCGAACGCTATCCCCTGCGAGAGGATGACATAGCTATGGATCGCACCGGCCGAGGTTCTGATCCATGCGTACTCACCGCTTGCCGTCGTCGCGCCAAGTGCCGGGGTTATCCCCGAGAAGTTCGACTGCGCGATATACGTCCACTTAAACCCGTTGAACGTTACGGTGTTGCCGTAGGTATAGGTCGTGCCCGCATTATAAGCCGCTGGGGTACCTGGCGTGTTGTAGTGGCTCGTGATCGCGGTACTGATCGCCGATAGGAGGCTGGTGGCGGTGCCCGAGGACGTGCAGTAGGTGGTAAGGCCGGTCCACTGGTTGGCGGCTGACCCGTCCAGGATGTACGCCTTGAACTGGGCGCCGATCGCCTGCGCGTGAGCGAGGTCGTAGTCGAGCGCACCCTTGAAGTTCGTGGTGACGGTCGTCGCGCTCGTGACGGCACTGATCCACCCCTCGCGATAGGTCGTATCGCCAAGAATGCTCCCGCCGTTCATCAACTGTTGGTATAGCTGCTGGTATCCGGGGTGCTGCTCGTAACCAAGCAACTCGGAATTAGCGAGCCCGATTGTCCATCCGGCAGCGGCTGCAGCTGCCCCAAGGTTCGGATACCCAGCACTTATCGTGATGGTGGCCGGGCCGCTGGCAGGCGTTGTTACGGTCGCAGTGCCAGAGGCGGACGAACTCGGCACACTGGCCGTGATCGTGACGTTCGCGCCCAACTGGAGCGCGGTCGCTAATCCTGTCCCGCTAATCGAGACCGCGTTCGGGTTGCTCGAGGACCAGTTGATCGTCGCACCCGAGTATGGGACGTTGTACTGGTCCAGCACGGTCGCCACGAACTGCTGGGTCCCGTTCTGCGTCGTTATATTGACGCTCGCCGGACTAAGCGTGAGCGTTGTCGGCTGGGAGGGGAGCGGAAGCGTCAGTGCGACGACGTTACAGATGAGCGTCGTTGTCGGCTTCTTGCCCAGCGCTACCGTGAGGGTGGTCTGGCCGCCTATCGTGTAGGCGGACGGTAGCGTGCCCTGCTGGACAGACGACCCTATAAGAAGGGCCACCCTAGAGTCTCATCCTACGGCGTTACCGAGGACTGGATCACGAACTGCCCACCCAACGGCTTGCTTATGACCCCGCTCGGATCAACCAACTTGAGCTCATAGAGGTAGTTGCCGGGAGTCGTGATGAGGACCGCGGGGATGGTAACATTTACGGTACCAAGGGTGCCCCCCAGGGTCATCACACCCTGGCTAGCCGGATTCGTGTTCGAGGTCGTGGCCTCGAGTATGATCGTTGACCCAGCGGTTGACCGGACCTGCATATCGCCCGTGTAACCGGTGAGGTTAGGCGGGTTTGTAGGGTTGATCTGGATCTGCCAGTTATAGGTCTCGTTGACCGTTGCTGGCCATGCAGGTGAACTAAGGTCAGCCATTAAAGTACCATTACGCAGCTACCGCCGAGTGATTGGTTACAGCCCACGCGCCGATCGTCTGGACTTGGGCGGTTGTCGCGAGGAAGTTGAGTACTATCGCAGCCGAGACAACGATCGCCGAGGAGGGTGAGCTTGTGCCGGTCTGAGCGGCGATCGCGAAACTGGTTAGGCCCGCAGTGCTCACGCCCGCGCCGGTTGCTACCTGGGACTGGTTGTATGCCTGGACAAAGGCACCGGTACCCGCACCGTTGACCGAGACCGCCACACACCGGACGGTCGCGGCACTGGCGACACCGCTCGAGGTGATTACGCCGCTATTGGCGAACCGGACGCCGTAGACCCCACCAGCCGTGTTAAAGAGATCACAGCTTGGGCTTGGGCCGTCCAAGGACATGAGTGTAGACGACAGAGCGACACCCGAATCCGAAAGAACGCCGATAATCGTGCAGGGACCGGCCGCATTAACGCCCGTGACTGTCGAGAATGTGGAGAACCAGAGCGGATGGCTCGTTGTCGCCCAAGTGATGACGCTGCCAGCGCCCGATACCGTGGGACTGGTCGAGCCGGCGGACCCAGGAACAAGCGTCGGACCAGCACCAACCGTCCGGCAATCAGCCCACGCGGTAACGTTTGGGTTACCAGTGACGTTTACCCTTCGGTCGTAGAAGGCCGCTACTCCACCGTTCCCACCCAAGTTGGAAATGAGGGTGTTGACATCGGAGAGGGTGCTGTAGTTACCGCCCGGTACCCAGAAAACCGCAGGTAGTGCCTGCCTCAAGCTTAAATTGTGGGCCGACAACTACTTAACCCCTTTGGCCATTGTATTCTGCGACCGAGAACGTGACAGAGCCGCTGATCGAACCCACCACAATCGAAACAACCCCAACACCTTCGCCCTTCGGTGAAGCGAGTGCTGGGGTAGCGTCCTGCTGGGTGACTGTCGTCAGGGCACCCATACCGGTAAACGCCTGCTTAGAGGTCTGAGAGTCGGCGTAAGTCGTGTAGCCGCTTGTCGTTACGGTCGTACCACCACCGAATGTCGCCTTGATATGCGTCTCGACGCTCGACATCCCGTTAAGCGGGAACGAGCAGAGGTAGGTGCCGTTCGCCGTGAGCGATGCCCCGAGCAGTGGCTGGCCGATCAGGTTCTCCTGACCCGCTGGTACCGGTGAGACATAGGCCGCTTGCAGGTACGGGTGGCCGGGAGAGGCAGCGGAGCAGATTCTCAAGAAGTCCTGGCCCCCTAGAGCGGCCTGGTTGAACTGCTGTTCTCTATTATTCGGATCGTAGGGAAGGGCCATTCGTTATTCCGGAATCTGGTCTTGCCAGCCGCGTAGCCGGCCGACGTAAGGGGCTGTCTTGGGTCTCGAACCGCTTTCCATCGCGTCGGCGAGGAGGTCATCCAACTCCACCTCGTCTCGGTCGCGGTTCTCGGGCATCCTGTGCTTCTTGTCTGCTGGTGTTATAGGCCGAGAGGCCAGGGCATAGCGAAGTGCGTCGTAAGGATCGTCGCCACCTTCCGAATCAACGGCGTCTAATTTGAGGGCGTCCTCAACGTCATCTGGATCTATGACCATGGTCTCAAGGCAATCGAAGAGCTTGGCGTTGCCTGGAGTCTTGCAAATCCGTAATCGCGGGAACTCGGGCGTCATTGGGTCCTTGTTCTCAAGACCCCGCCACTTCAAGTACTCCCGCATGTTGTTAAGCCCGAACTTCCGTGAGATATTCGCCCGGTCGCAGCGTATACCGGCCGTCATGAAGTGCTCGGCTATGCTCGGCGTGCTCTCTCCACGGGCCCTTAGCTCGTCGAACGTGTCGCGGCCCGCGTGTATGTAGCTAAGTGTGTGAATTGGTACGCTTTCGCGTATTCTGTCAGCGATTTCCTTGGGGTTTTGCTTGTGCCCGTGGATTGTGTTCACGACATACGTAACACCGGTCGGAGACACCGCTAACCACGTAAAACACCACGGATGGATGAAACCCCAGTCGAAACCGCCGAATTTGAGCCAATGATCGGGAATCGCGTACTTTCCGGTCTCATCGTGCGGAAACGGAGGGCAGAAGTGCTTGTCTCTCGAGAGCTCCGTGAGAGCCAGCCCATCGGCCGCGTCCCAGTTGCCGTGGAGAAGCATCTCCCTTCTCACCTCGGGCAACGTCTCCAACTGCGAGACATATCGCCTGTCCCGCATGAGGTAGATATTGTCCGAGAGCCGGGCCGGTATGAACCGTCTTAGGGTGCCCGAGGGCGTCTCGTAGACGGTCTCCCCGTTGTTCGTGGGGACGATGAACCGACGCTTGAGCCAGCCGTGGCCCTTACCGCCCGGGTTACCGGTCCCCCTAGCCATCAGGACCAGATCCTTGTGCGGCGTTCTGATTTCGGCGATCAGGAGCTCCCAGGCCCGCTCTTCCGAGAGGTTCCCGAGCTCGTCGTAGATGATTGCCGACCAGCCCCTACCCTGATACCGGTTGATGTCCTGCTCGCCGGCATAGTACCCGATTTCGACGAACGCGCCCGAGGGGAACGTCCACTGGTTGTTGCCGCCGTGGTAGGTGGCCCCCAAAGCGGGGTAGAGGTTCTTACAGCGTTGCTGTAGGTACTTGAGCTCATCCCACCGTTCGCGTAGCAACAGGCACCGGAACTCCGGATGCGTGATCTGCTGGAGGGGGAGAACTACCGCTACTTCGCTTTTACCGCCGCCCTTGGCACCGCCGTAAAAAACCTCGAACTCAGGTGCGGCAAGGAACAACTGCTGGGGCCGACTACACGGGCTCCATTGCCCGTCTGCCATCTACATTATGTGCCAGGGACCTAAAGAGTCCATTTTGGGACGGTCTCGCTTGGCTACTCGCTCGAGTCCGTTCTTGACGGACACCTTCTTGGTGCTTCCCCGTTGATGGAGGGGGCGTACTGGTGTTTTAGCAGCCGTCTTCTTCGTCCGGGAGGGGGTTGGGCGGGTTTTCAC
>Ga0075030_100000206_pt1 | contig 48262 bp, 47 predicted proteins | sample LitLauG_LLR_2012_FD_71393 | JGI IMG/M metagenome (GOLD analysis project Ga0075030, IMG submission 71393) | Freshwater sediment microbial communities from Pennsylvania, USA - Little Laurel Run_MetaG_LLR_2012 | ecosystem: Environmental > Aquatic > Freshwater > Creek > Sediment | place: USA... | reverse complement strand
CATCCTTGCGGCGGTTGACATAGAACGAGGGCCGGCTGTCGCGATGCAGCGGACACACTCCGCACACCTCGTCGGATTCGCTGTACGCCGTCGGTTTCCATCCTTGTTGTTGCAGGTAAGGCCATGCGATAAATACAATCACTGCGGTGGCGAAGGCTCATCCGGATCACCGCTCCAACGTTGTCCGGTTGGCCGCCCTTCGCTACCTAATGGATCACAAGTCCATCTGGAAGAAAAGCCTCACCTTAACCCCGAACCCCTCCGCTTTCTGAGATTGGCCGGTAAACAAATCACAACCCCCGCTCATCTGAATTTCCCCTTATTTCAATCACTTACACGACCGCATTTCGGACTCGAGCCTGCCAGCCAGTTAGATTTAAGAGGTATGGTCCCCTTCGCTCCATCGGCCGATCCCCTTCTCAAACGTAACCCAAAAAATCAAAGCCAATTGATAACCTCAATCATTTCAACCAAAATTGGCTTCGTTTCTTCATTTTCCGGGTGCCTCGCCGATCCTCCCCGCCACCGCCGTGCCGTCCGGGAGACCGCGACCCTCGGACTCCAGCCCGCCAGCCACTTAGATTTAAGAGGTGTGGTCCCTCCTCTCCATCGGCCGAACCCTTGCTTCAACGCAACCCAATCAAAGCCAATTTGCAACCTCAATCATTTCAACAAAAATTGGGTTCGTTTCTTCATTTTTCAGGGCTGCCTCGCCCATCCGCCCCGCCCCCACCCCCGTCCGGGAGACGGCCAGCCCCTGCATCTGGCACCGGCATCCGGCACCGGCATCCGGCATCTGGCATCCGGCATCTGGCATCTGGCATCTGGCACCGGCATCCGGCATCTGGCATCCGGCATCTGGCATCCGACCGCATCCGACCGGCCCCTGGCCCCTGCACTCGTCCCCACTCTGCTATACTCACGTCGTATGGCACTCGTCGCCCGGCATCACCATCGTCACCATGCCCATCCGCGACGGGAATTGTCCTAATTTCACCCAAATCTTCGAAAGGACGCCCGCAGCGGTATCGGCGGGCTTTTTTATTGGGGAACGCCTGAACGTATGAATCTCGATTTTCAAAAGTCCGACGGCCTCGTCACTGCCGTCGTCCAGGACCACAGCACCGGCCGCGTCCTCATGGTCGGCTACATGAACGGCGAGGCGTTCCGCCAAACCGTAGAGACCGGCTTCACGACTTTCTACAGCCGCTCGCGCCGTAAGCTCTGGATGAAGGGCGAGAGCTCCGGCCATCGGCTCGCGGTCAAAGAGATCTTTGCGGATTGCGACCTCGACGCCGTCCTCGTCAAGGTCGAGGCCCAGGGTCCCGGCGTCTGCCACGAGGGCTACCAAAGCTGCTTCTTCCGCCGCCTCGAAGACGGCCAGTGGAAGGTTTCCGAGCCGCGCACGTACGACCCGGCCGGTGTCTACGGAGGCCAGGCATGAAGCTCAAGCTCGGCATCCCCAAGGGCAGTCTGGAAAACGCCACCATCGACCTCTTCCGCCGCGCCGGTTTTGCTATCGTCACCTCCAGCCGCTCCTACTTCCCCGCCATCGACGACCCCGACATCGAATGCATGCTCATTCGGGCCCAGGAAATGGCGCGTTACGTCGAAGACGGCATCCTCGATGCCGGGCTCACCGGCCGCGACTGGATCGAAGAAAACGAAGCCTCCGTGGTCGCCGTTGCCGACCTCATCTACGCCAAGCAGAGTTTTGGCAAAGTCCGCTGGGTGCTCGCCGTTCCGGAAGCCTCCGTCTTCCACGCGGTCCACGATCTGGAGGGCAAGATCATCGCCACCGAATTGGTGGCCACCACCAGGCGCTACTTGGCGTCGCACGGCGTCAAGGCCAAGGTCGAATTCAGTTGGGGCGCCACCGAAGTCAAGCCGCCGGTGCTCGCCGACGCCATTGTCGAGGTCACCGAAACCGGCTCCTCGCTGCGCGCCAACAAGCTCAAAATCATCGATACCGTGCTGGAATCGAACACCCAGCTCATCGCCAACAAAGACTCCTGGGAGGACTTCGAGAAGCGCCGCAAGCTGGAAGACATCCGCATGCTGCTCGAAGGCGCCATCAATGCTCTCGGCAAGGTGGGGCTCATGCTCAATGTCCACAAAGACAACCTCGCCGCCGTGCTCGGCGTGCTGCCCGCGCTCAAGCGCCCTACCATTTCCAACCTCAGCGACGAGGAATGGCTGGCCGTAAACACCATCCTCGACGAATCCACCGTCCGCACCATTATTCCGCGCCTGAAGCACGCGGGCGGCGAAGGGATCGTCGAATATCCGTTAAACAAGATTGTCCTGTGATCCGAATCATCCAAAAGAGCAGCGAGGTTACCAGCCTGCTAGCACGCAAGGCTGCCCGGTTCGCCGAAGCCGAGGCGGTGGTGCGGCCGATTCTCGAGGCTGTGCGCGAGCGCGGCGATGACGCGCTCCTGGAATACGCTCGCCAGTACGATGGCCTCGACCGCGAGACCGTCCGCGTGTCCCAAAAGCATCTCGACGCCGCCCGCCGCTCGCTGTCCCCGGAATTCGTGCGCGCCGTCGAAACCGCGTCCGCCAACATTCGCGCCTATGCCACGCGCCAACTTCCCCGCGAATGGGCCGTGCACCCGCGACCCGGCCTGCACCTGGGCCAAATCGTGCGCCCGTTCGACACCGTCGCCGCCTACATCCCCGCAGGCCGCTATCCGCTGCCATCTACCATCATGATGACCGTGGTCCCCGCGCAGGTCGCGGGCGTCCCCAACATCTGCATCGCCTCGCCACGCCCCGTGGCCGAAGTCTTCGGAACCGCCGCCTTGCTGGGCGTCCGCAACGTCTTTCAAATGGGCGGCGCCCAGGCCATCGCCGCGTTCGCATTCGGTACCCGCACAGTCCCCCGCGCCGACCGGATCGTTGGCCCGGGCAACATCTACGTCGCCGCCGCCAAAAAATTGCTGGCGGGCGAAGTGGGAATCGACTTCGTCGCCGGTCCCACCGAGATCCTGATCGTCGCGTCCGAGGGCGATCCCCGCTACCTTGCCGCCGACATGCTGGCGCAGGCCGAACACGATGTCGAGGCTTCGGCGATTCTTCTGACTACCTCGAAGCGCCTTGCCGCCGCCGTCGCAAAGGAGTTGGAGAGGCAGCTTGCCAGCCTCCCGACTGCGGCCGTAGCCGCGGAAGCCATCGCCCGCAATTCGGCCATCATCATCGTTCGATCCCTGGCCAACGCCCTCGACATCTCCAACCGCTTCGCCCCGGAGCACCTCAGTATTCCCCACTACGAGTTGCTGCGCGGCGTAAAGCACGCCGGCAGCGTCTTCATCGGCCCCTTCAGTCCCGAAGCCGCCGGTGATTACGCCTCTGGCCCCAACCACGTCCTCCCCACCAGCGGCGCCGCCCGGATTCGGGGCGGCCTTTCGGTGACAGACTTCGTCAAAGTGATCTCCGTCCAGCAGTTGAGCGAAGGCGCGCTTCGCAAACTAGCGCCCGCCATCACCACGCTTGCGCGGGCCGAAGGCCTGGAAGGCCACGCCCGCTCTGTGGAAGTACGCGCGGCAAACCTGCGGAGGTCCCAATGAAAAGGCTGCCCGGGAGGCCTTCTCTGCGCGGCGCACCCAAACCTCGGCCCGCCGTCGAGGCTATGGCCCCCTACTCCCCGCCCACCGGCGGCCGCGCGGGCAAGCTCCGCCTGGATTTCAACGAAAACACAGTCGGCTGCTCCCCTGCCGTCATCGCCGCCCTCCGCCACCACCTCGATCCAGCCGCTCTCGCCGTCTATCCCGAATACACCGCCGCGAAGGAAACCGTCGCCCGCTACTTCCGCGTGGCCCCCGAGCAGTTCGTCTTCACCAACGGCACCGACGAGGCCATCCAGGTCTTCATCAATACCTACATCGATGACGGCCAGGAGGTCGTGGTGCTGCGGCCGGCCTACGCCATGTACCGCTTCTACGCCGAAGTGGCCGGCGCCCACATCATGGAAGTCGATTACCCGCAGCCTGAGATGGAATTCCCGCTGCAAGCCGTACTCGACGCCATCACCCCCGAGACCCGCGCGGTCATCCTGTCCAACCCCAACAACCCCACCGGCACCGGCCTCTCGCTGCTCGGCGTCGAGCGCATTCTCTCCCGCGCCAGGAAGGCCGCCGTCATGGTCGACGAGGCCTACTATGAATTCTCCGGCGTCACTGCCCTGACCGAGATCGGGCGCGTCCCCAACCTCTTTGTCAGCCGCACGTTCTCCAAGGTCTTCGGCATGGCCGGCATGCGCCTCGGCTGCCTCTTCTCCCAGGAGGCCAATATCGCCTGGCTGCACAAGGCCCAGTCGCCCTACTCGGTAAACTCGCTGGCCATGATCGCCGCTCAGGCCGCTGTTCAGGATCCCGCCTACATCGAGAACTACGTCGCTGAGGTCCTGGCTGCCCGCGAACTGCTCTGCTTCGGTCTCGAAAAGCTGGGCATCCGCTACGTCCCGAGTTCCGCCAACTTCGTGCTCGGCTATTTCGGCAAACGCGCCATCGAAGTGCGCGACGCTCTGCGCGAACAGGCCATCCTGGTCCGCGACCGCAGCTACGAGGCCCCAGGCTGTGTCCGCATCACCGTCGGCACCCGCGAGCAGACGCGGAGGCTCCTGGCCGCGCTGGAGGACATCTGGAGACAATGACGACATCCCAACCGGCATCCGGCATCCGGCATCCGTCATCTGGTCTTCTCATCTTCGATATGGATGGCGTCCTGGTGGATGTCGCGGAGTCCTACCGTGAGACCATCGCCCGCACCGTCGAGCACTTCACCGGCGTCCCCGTCACACGCGGGCAGATTCAGGACCTGAAGAACCAGGGCGGCTGGAACGACGACTGGAAACTGTCGCACCACATGGTCACCAGCGCCGGCGTCGACACGCCCTTCGACCTCGTGAAGGACCACTTTCAATCCCTCTTCCTGGGCAACGGAACCGATGGGCTCATCCTGCGCGAACAGTGGGTGGCGCGCCCCGGCATGCTGGAGAAGCTCAACCAGCGCTTCCGGCTCTCGATCTTCACCGGCCGGCCCCGCAGCGAAGCCGCCCTCACCCTCAACCGCTTCGCCGGCGATCTGGGGTTTGACCCGGTCATCACGATGGAGGATGTCCGGAACCACAAGCCGGCGCCCGATGGGCTGTTGCAGATCCTGTCCGCCAATCCCGGCTGCGACGCCTTCTACGTGGGCGATACCATCGATGACGCCCGCTGTGCGCGAGCCGCCAAGGTGCCGTTTATCGGCATCGCCGCGCCCGCCAATCCGCGTTACCTCGACCTCGTCTTCCTGTTCCAGGCCGAGCGCGCTTACGCCATCATTGACGATATCAACTACCTGGAAGAGGTATTCGCCACGTGAGAACCGCCCGCATCGAACGCAACACTAGGGAAACCCGTATCTCCGGCACGCTCAAGATCGAAGGCCGCGGCCGGTACGAAATCTCCACCGGCATCCGTTTCTTCGACCACATGCTGGAGTTGTTCACTAAACACGGCGGCTTCGACCTGAACCTGCACGCCGCAGGCGACCTCGACGTAGACCAGCACCATACCGTGGAAGACGTCGGCATCGTCCTCGGCCAGTTATTCGCCAAAGCCCTGGCCGACCGCAAAGGCATCAACCGCGCCGGCTACTTCGTCCTGCCGATGGACGAGTCCCTGGCCGTGGTGGCTCTCGATCTGGGCGGCCGTCCGTTTCTGGTTTACCAGGACCGTGTTAGGGTTCGCCTCGTCGGCGACCTCCAAACCGAACTGGTGGAAGATTTCTTCGGCGGCTTCGTCAATCACGCCGGCGCCAACCTGCACGCCAAGATCCTCTACGGCCGTTCCAACCACCACAAAATCGAAGCCATGTTCAAATGCTTCGCGCGCGCCATGAAGTACGCCTGCTCCAAAGATGCGCGCCTGAAGAACGAACTGCCGTCTACGAAAGGCCTCCTATGATCGCCATCTTCGACTATGGGGCCGGCAACCTCCGTTCCGTTCAGAACACGCTGGCCGAGCTCCATTGCCAGTACACCCTGGTCAACGATTCCGCCGGCCTCACCGCCGCCACCAAAATCATCCTCCCGGGCGTCGGCCACTTCGGCCAGATGATGCGCGCCCTGGACGCCCTCGACGTACGCCAGACACTGATCGACCGCATCCGCGCGGGCGTTCCTTTCTTCGGCATCTGCCTCGGCATGCAGGCCCTGTTCGAGTCCAGCGAAGAAGCCCCTGAAGTCCGCGGCCTCGGCCTCTATCCAGGCATCGTTCGCCGTTTCCCCGCTGGCGCTCGCGTCCCCCATATGGGCTGGAACCAACTGGAGCCAGATGGCCGCTACGTCTACTTCGCCCACTCCTACTACGTGCCCGAGTGCCCGCAGACCTCCGCCGCCTGCACCTACGGCCTCCGCTTCACCGCGATGCTCCACGCCGCCAACGTCCACGGCGTCCAATTCCACCCCGAAAAATCCGGCCCCGTGGGACTGAAAATCGTCCGAAATTTCCTGGAGCTCCCATGCTGAAGCCTTCCCCCGGCCACTGCGAGCGCAGCGAGCACCCATGCTAGCTAAGCGCATCATCCCCTGCCTGGACGTCACCGGCGGCCGCGTGGTCAAGGGCGTCCACTTCGTCAACTTGCGCGACGCCGGCGACCCGGTCGAACTAGCCGACCGTTACAACCGAGACGGCGCCGACGAGTTGGTCTTCCTGGACATCACCGCCTCCAGCGACGCCCGCGACACCATGGCCGATGTCGTCGCCCGCACCGCACGCAAGGTCTTCATCCCTCTGGCTGTCGGCGGCGGCATCCGCTCCGTGGCCGACGCCCGCCGCATCCTGCTCTCGGGCGCGGACAAAGTCTCCGTCAATACCGCTGCCGTGCGCCGCCCCGAGCTGATCACCGAACTCAGCCAGGAATTCGGCGCGCAGGCAGTGGTCCTGGCCATCGACGCCCGGCGTCACGGCCCGGACCAGTGGCACGTCTACACGCGCGGCGGCCGCGATGACGAGGGCATCGACGCCGTCGAGTGGGCCGCCCGCGGCGAACAACTCGGCGCCGGCGAAATTCTGCTCACCTCCATGGACACCGATGGCGTCCAGACCGGCTTCGATTGCCCGCTTACCAAGGCCGTATCGCAAGCCACCCACATCCCTGTGATCGCCAGCGGCGGCGCCGGCAAGCCCGAGGACTTCGTTCGGGTCCTCACCGATGGCTGCGCCGATGCCGCGCTGGCCGCCTCCATCTTCCACTACGGGACTTACACCGTGAACCAGCTCAAGCAAGAGCTCGCCAAGCGCGGCATCCCGGTGCGGATGGCCTCATGATTTTCCCCTGTATCGACCTGATGGAAGGCAAGGTGGTCCAGTTGGTGCAGGGCCGCGAGAAGGCTCTGGAGGGCGATGCGCCCGCGGAGATGCTCCGCAAGTTCGCCGCCTTCCCCGAAATCCAGGTGATCGATCTCGATGCCGCCATGGGCCGCGGCTCGAACGACGCCATGGTCGAGTGGCTGGCTGGAAAGGCAGTGATCCGGGCCGGCGGCGGCGTGCGCACCGCCGCGCGCTTCCGAGCGCTGCTCGCCCAGGGAGCGCACAAGGTCATCGTCGGCACGGCGGCATTTGTGGGACAGGCCTCTGGCTTGCCCATCAACCGGCCTTTCCTTTCGTCCCTCGACCCCGAGCGCACCATCGTCGCGCTCGATTCCAAGGCCGGCCGTATCGTTATCAAAGGCTGGCAGGAGTCGACCGCCTTTACCGCCGAGGAAGTGCTCCACTCGCTCGAACCTTACTGCTCCGGCTTCCTCTGCACTTACGTCGACAAAGAAGGCATGATGCAGGGTACCGACCTCGACTGGTTCCGCCGCCTGCGCGCTGCCACGCCGCTCGAACTTACCGCCGCCGGCGGCATCACGACAATGGACGATGTCTGCGCGCTGCAGGCGATGAACGTCCACGCCGCTCTCGGCATGGCCATCTACACCGGACGCCTCTCGCTCGAAGAACTGGCGGCGGAGTCCCGCTGTGCTACCCGTGGCCCAGGTACATGAGCCAGCCAATTCCGAACAGCGCCACCAGAAAGCATCCGAACGTGTAGAGCCCGTAGTGCAGACGGTCGCGGTCGGTTCGCTTGGTGACCACGCCCAACACAATCGAAGTGAACAGCGAAAAGAGGAACGCCGCCTCGAAATGCGAGAGGTTCATCTTCATTACTCTTTCCTCCCGATCGCGATTTCGTAGGCGTCCACCATGGCCAGCACGTTGAGCAGGCCGGCCGTCACCAGGAACTTGGTCCCGTAGTCGTGGACGTGGCCGGCCGTGTCGGGCTGACTGTATCCGAGCCAGACGCTGAGCAGGTAGAAGACCCCCGAACAGACATCGCCCACGAAGCCGCCGGTGTTGATGAGCACCGTCAGGAAGTCGCCGCTCTGGGGTTGGAACATGGCCCCGCGCATCAGCAGGCCGCAAACGAACATCCCCGTGACGGCCGCCAGCAGCAAGCCCCCCCGGCCCGTCCGTTTCAGCAGAAAGTGGCCGCCCCCGGGGATCAACCAGCCCAATGCCACGGCCGGCAGCCAGGCGCCGAGTGGAGGCACGGGCTGCTTCTGTTGTTTTTCCTTGGTCATACGTTGCTCCTCCAGTTTATCAGTAGCGCTGGCGGTCTTGCTCCCGCGTGCCCGGTGCTAGACTCGTGCCTATGGAAACTTCCAACACCCTGCGGATAGCCATAGCCTTGTTTGCGGTGCCCCTGTCTTATGGCCAGCCGCCGGCGAAGCGGCCGATCAAGATCGACGACATGCACCGTTTCCACGACGTGCGGGACGTTCAGATCTCGCCCGAAGGAAAGTGGGTTGCCTACACGCTCAGCACGGTCGACACGGTTGCGGACAAGAGCGACACTGACATCTGGATGGTGAGCTGGGACGGTGCGCAGAACCTGCGCGTCACCTCCAGTCCCGACGCCGAGAATGCGCCGCGCTGGAGCCCGGATGGCCGGTTCCTGTCGTTCACCTCCAGCCGGCCAGGGAAGGCAAAAGGCAACCAGATCTGGCTGCTCGACCGCAACGGCGGCGAAGCGCAGCAGTTCACGGACTTCAAGGGCCGCCTGTCTTCCTATGAGTGGTCGCCCGATTCCAAAAAGCTGTTGCTGACGATGGCCGATCGCGATCCGAACGATCCGGCGGACGACGAGCAGCCGGCGGGTGGCGGCCGGGGCGCTCCCGGGAAAGCGCCCAAGCCGATTGTGATCGACCGCTACAAGTTCAAGCAGGACGTGCAGGGCTACCTCACCCAGCCGCCGCCGCGCATCTACCTGTTCGATATGGCCACGAGGAAAGCGGAGGCGCTGACGCCGGCTGAGGGCATCGAGGTGGCGTCACCCGCCTGGTCGCCGGATGGCAAGTCGATCTCGTTTCTGGGGAAGCAGGGCAAGGATGCGGAGCGCTACAACACGTGGAATGTCTACACGATGGAGGCGCGGGCCGGCGCCCAACCGCGGCAGTTGACGCATTACGACGGCGTTCACGCCTCGGCCTCGCGCGGGCGGCCGGAATGGAGCCCGGACGGATCCCGGCTGGTGTATCTGCAGTCGAGTGGCGCCAGGCAGGGCGCTTACAACATGAACCGGTTGGCCGTGGTTCCCACGAGCGGCGGCGAACCGCGGCTCCTGACCCCGAAGTTGGATCGTGGAGTCAGTTCGCCGCGATTCTCAACCGACGGGTCATCGATCTTGTTCCTGGTGGCCGATGACCGCTGGGAGTATCCGGCCAGCGTTCCAGTCGATGGCGGCGCGGTGCAGCGAATGGTGCAGGGTCCGGGCATGATCTCCTCGCTGGAGCAGGGGAAGGATGGACGAGTGGCGTTGCTGTCGGCAAGCGACACGGCTCCGGGCGAGTTGTTCGCGCTGGAGGATAGCACGCTGCGCAGGCTCACCCACCACAACGACGCTGTTCTGGCGGAGCTCAAGCTGGGTGCCACCGAGGAGTTCGCTTGCAGGGCGAAGGATGGCAACGACGTGCATGGGCTTCTGGTCAAGCCGCCGGACTACGAACCCGGCAAGAAGTACCCGGCGCTACTACGCATCCACGGCGGCCCCAACGGCCAGGACGCGCACTCGTTCAGCTTCGAGCGGCAGCTCTTTGCGGCCCAGGGTTACGTCGTGGTGGCAGTGAACTACCGCGGCAGCTCCGGCCGTGGCGAAGCTTATCAGGTCGCCACCTCGGCCGATTGGGGGAACAAGGAAGTAATCGATCTCCAGGCGGCCATGGATTACGTGGTGTCGGCCGGGCTGGCCGACCCCGACCGGCTGGGCGTGGGCGGGTGGAGCTACGGAGGAATCCTCACCGACGCCATCATTGCCAAGGACCACCGTTTCAAGGCGGCGACCAGCGGCGCGGGGACCGCGTTGCCGATCGCGCTTTACGGCGTGGACCAGTACATCATGCAGTACGACGAAGAGATCGGTCCGCCGTGGAAGGTCGGGTTGGAGCCGTGGAACCGCATCGCCTACGCCTTCCTGCATGCCAGTGAGATCAAGACCCCGACGCTTTTTCTCGGCGGCGAAAAGGATTTCAACGTGCCGCTGGCCGGCGGCGAGCAGATGTACCAAGCGCTCAGGAGTCTCGGCGTTCCTACTCAGTTGGTGGTGTACCCCGGCCAGTTCCACGGCATCGCGCGGCCGAGTTATCAGAAGGACCGGATGGAGCGGTATCTAGCCTGGTACGCGAGGTACTTGAAGCCTTCCGAGACACCGGCGACCGCCGCCGTCGGGCAATAAACGGGAGGTGGAAGGTTCGATTCCTTCCGCGCTCACTAGCGCGCCCTAATTCAAGAAGTAGGTCCGGTACAAGGTATCGCGCTGCTTGGGCACGAAGCCTGCGTCGCGAATGATGCGGCGCAGTTCTTCTTCGCTGGCGCGGTGGTGCGCGCCGGCGGCGGAGACCACGTTCTCTTCGATCATGATGCTGCCGACGTCGTTGCCGCCGAAACGCAGGCCGAGTTGGCACGTCTTCAGCCCCTGCGTCACCCAGGAGCTTTGCACGTTCTCGAAATTGTGCAGGTAGATGCGCGCGATCGCCAGTGTCTGGAGGTATTCCACCGCCGTGGCCTCCGCCTTCACGAAGTGGCCGAGCGATGTGTTTTCGCGTTGGAACGTCCACGGGATGAAGGCCGTGAAACCACCGGTCTCCTCCTGCAGATTGCGCACGAGCTCCAGGTGGTTCATGCGCTGTTCGAGAGTCTCGCCGCATCCGAACATCATGGTTGCCGTGGTCCGCATCCCGAGTTGGTGAGCGGTGCGGTGGACGTCCATCCACTCTTGCGTGCCGCATTTCAAACGGCTGATGCGGTGCCGCACGGCATCGTCCAGAATCTCGGCGCCGCCGCCGGGAATGGAGTCCAGGCCGGAATCCCGGAGCCGCCGGATGGTGTCGCGAAGGCTTAGGCCGCTCACCTCGGCGATGTTGGTGACCTCCGGAGCCGAGAGGCAGTGGAGATGAATCGGGTAGCGCGCCTTGATGCCGCGGAACAAGTCCTCGTACCATTCGATCTTCAGATCGGGGTGCAGGCCGCCTTGCATGAGGACGCCGGTTCCGCCCAGGTCCAGCGTCTCCTGGATCTTCTCGAAGATCACTTCCTTCGGAAGCACGTAACCTTCCGAGTGACCCATGGGCCGGTAGAAAGCGCAGAAGCTGCAGTATTCCGTGCAGAAATTGGTGTAATTAATGTTGCGGTCGATAATGTAGGAAACCACGCCCTCAGGGTGCCATTGGCGCCTGACCGAGTCGGCCTCCATGCCGATACCGATCAAATCATCGGACCGGAACAGATCGAGAGCTTCTTCGCGTGTGATCATACGGAACCCAGCCGGTAATCTAAGGATAGCAGAGGTGCGCGTCCCCCCTGCTCACGCCTGCCAGTTCCAGAGGTTCCAGCAGGGCCAGTACTGCCCTAGGACTCTTTCGGCAAAAAGGATGGCGATTAGCCCTTCACTCAGGCCCGGTTAGCACCGATAATCCTCACATGAGCTACCGCCACCTGCCCCTTACCTGTGAATGCGGCGAGGTCCCAGAGCGAATTCTGGAGATCGGGCTCACCGCCGAGCACGAGTTGGTGGTCCACTACTGGTGCTCAGTGTGTCATCGGGCAGTTTGCGTCTCCAAACCGCTGACCGACTGCTGGCGGGAGTGTCCGGAGCCGGACGCCACTCCGAGACTACTGGCAGCCCTACCGGCAGCCCCGACTGCGGCGGATGCGGAGTTTCTGCAGAGCATGGGCATCAGCTACCCCTCCTCCTGAATCGTCACCAGAGCCTACCCCGCCAATCGCGCTAATTTCCTGCGGTGTACTTGCTCCACAGCGCTGCGATGCCGGCCGTCTGGGCGTTGCCCGGGTGAACGATGATTCGGTAACGGTAGCGCAATTTCTGGCCCGGCTGGATGGTCATGGAGCCATCCTGCGACTTGTCGTTGGTGAAGACGGAGAGGCCCCACATGTTGGCCGCGAACAAGCCGTAGCCGCGCGCGTGCCAGCGCACCGGATGGCGCGGGTTCTCGGGGTTGTCCAGAATCGCGATGCCCACCTTTTCACCGGCGACCTCACCCGAATAGTCGCACCAGTTGGATGGCTTGCCCCACAGCGCCTTCTCGCCCACCAGGCCATCGGCGTTGGAGATCTTGCCCGTGCCCGGCACTCCCTCCTCGGTGCTCGCAGGCTTGTCCTTGGTGGCGCGAGTCCGTTGCGAGACCTCCTGTAGCACGGGCCGCATGCGAATCCCGAGCACACCGTCCTTGCCGTCGCCGAAGGTCACTTCCGTGTTTGCCGTAAGCGTGATATCGAGATCGAAGACGCGGTTCGTCCGGTCCGAATAGAAGGTCATCACGCGCGATTCGGTGAGCAGGTTCTTCTCGCCCCGCATGTCGGTCCAATCGAAGCTGGCGGCGATCGATCCCTGGCCCCTGCCGCTCTTCGCCTCGCCCATTTTTCTGAGCGTGATCCGGCCGCGGTTCGGCGTGGTGTAGGAGGCCTCGTTGTTCCAGAAGTCTAGTTTGTTGACCGTGTCGTGCGCGAACCAGAGGCCGCGCTGGTGCTGATGGTCTTTCAGCGTCTTCTCCTCTTCCGCCACCAACTCCATAGGCCAACTGCGCGTGACATAAGTGCCGGACGGCGCGCGCAGGGGCCACAGGTATGGCTTGGTCACCTCAGCCCCGTACGCCGTGCCGGCCGCGTAGAAATCGGTGAACGGTTTGCCATCGATCTCCACCGACACTTTGTTGGGGCCGGGGGTGATCTTCACTTGCGCGGAGGCGGGCAGGACCAAAACCGCAACGGAAAAAAGGAGCGCAAAAACTGGCTTCATGGTCAACCATTTTAGCGCTGTAGAGCAGCGAAGCACGAAAGGCCTGGCTTATTTCACCTCAAACGCTTTGGGGCCTACGTTCAGGAACCTGCCGTTCTTGCCGCTGATGGTAGCTTCTACCAGGTAAGCGCCTGGGGCGAGCGTGACGGATTTGCGGTACTCCCGCCCCTGGAGACCGTCCTCCTCAAAAACAAGAACGCTCCCGGCCGAGTTGGTGATGCGTCCCTGCACCTTCAGCGGCCGCTCCTCTCCGGCGATATAAAGCGGGACGTCGACCGTGACAATGCCAGACCCGCTCGCCCGATCATATCTCACGTCCACAAACCGCCATTCCTTGGAAGCAGCCGGGCCCGCCGCCGCAGGGGCGCCTGCCACGTACCGCTGGGCGTCCTTTTCCGATGGGTCAGTGGTCATTCGGTATTCGCCCGTCATGGTGGGGTCCACGAACTCGACGATCACGTTTTCGCCGATGCCCTTTATGTAGTGGTAGAGCCAACTCTCGAAGGGAAAGGTGGTGGTGACGCCACCGCCTTGTTCCGCGGGCCGTGCATACCGGCCGCCGGAGGGGTGACTCTCCTTTTCATCGGGCGGGCCGTAGGTGATGTAGATTCGGCCGCGGTCGGTCTTCCAGCCGGCAAGGTAGGCGTTGGAATAGTTCTGGTTCGTGTACGCGATACGCCGGTAGTGCTCTTCTTTGAACTCGTTTTCCACGGTGCCGGGAGTGGGGTCGCGACGCAGCCAGAACTGCTCGATGAAGTGCTCGCGCTCTTCGTCGGTCTGGAGACGTTGGAAGGCGGCGCGCTCCTGGTCAGTGATTATGTAGGCGGCGTCCTCCTTCAGCCATTTGACGTACGGTGTCTCCGGTTCTGCGGCCTGTTGTGGCCGAGGCGCCGGCGGCGCCGGCTGCCAGGCGCTCAATAAGGCGGCCGTGCCCAGCAGGATGGCGCTGACAATCGCAGGCGCCGCGCCGGCGCGCGGGCCTTCGGATTGGTGCAGCAAACGGCGAACTCGTCTCATCAGATCTCCTCCCGTGGCTGCCAGCACGGGTTCCCGCGCCGGCCAGCGGATTCCTTCCAGGGCGGCCAGAGTGGACGCGTATCCATGCGCGTCGCCGCTTAGCTGCACCACGACATCGTCACAGCAATTCTCACGTTCCGCGCGGATGAGACCGGACACCCACCAGACCGCCGGATGATAGAACAGCAGCCCCTCCACAAACTTCTGCAGCGCATTGATGAGATAGTCGCCGCGCCCGACGTGCGCCAGTTCGTGGATGAGGATGGCTTCCACCTGATCCACGCTGAGCCCGGTTAGCAAGCCGACCGGCAGCAGGATTACGGGCCGGACAAGGCCGATGACCACCGGCACTTCGGCCAGGCACGATTCCATCAGCGCCACCGGACGCGATAGACGCAGGCTGTGACGTAAACGGTGAAGCCGCTCTTGCCATGCGTCGGGCGCGGGCGCCACGCCGCGGCGGCGCAACCGCTGCGCCACCACCCAGCCGCCGAGCCCGTAGAGATAGAACGAGAACACCCCGGCGATCCAGAACGGCACCACCCAAGCCAGGCGCTCCGCAAGGCTGGCCGCCGGGCCGGCAGGTCCTGGGCCCGGCCCGGGAGTCACGCGGGCCGTGGGCGAAAAGGGCAACGCAACCGCGCTGCCGGCGCTGTTCACCGGCCAGAAGTAAGCCAGCGAGATGCCGAATGCAACCATCATGGCCCCCATGGTGAGGCACGCCAGCACGTAGCGCGTTGCCGCCTTCCGGCCGGCGCAGCGCAGAGCCAGCGACAGCAGGAGTGCGAGCGCCGCGCCTTCCCACACAAAGTGCGCCAACGTCGCGGCCAGGGCGCCGGCTAGTGGCGCGGAGATCGAAATCCCTAGACTCATCGCTTGCCCTCCTCAAATTCGACTAACAGTTTCCGCACGTCGGCCAGTTCCCGCTTCGACGCCCTGCGAGCCGAAAGCGCCCCGAGGACCAGGCTCGCCGCCGAACCGCCGAACGCGCGTTCCAGCAGATCGCCCGCCAGTTGCCGCTGCGTCCACTCGCGTGGACGGGCGGCCTGATACACGTGCGCCCGCTGCTTCTCATTCCGCAGCACGAGCCCTTTCTCGGCCATAATCTGCAGCGTCTTCAAGACGGTGGTGTATTGGGTAGGCTTGCGTTGGTTGATGACCTCGTGGACTTCGCGGACCGTGGTGGCCCCGCGGCTCCACAACACCGTGAGGATTTCCAGTTCGGCGTCCGTGGGACGCGGCGGTTCAGGCTGTTTCGCGGACATCTACGAAGACATTACTACGAAGGCCGTCGTATGTCAAGCGGAAAAGAGGCCGGGAGCGCCTGCCACCGAATTCGCGCCGCCCTGCGGCGGGCGCAAACGCCTTGTGGCCGGCAACGCCTATGCCAAAGGCCGCGCCGCTCACCGGTATACCGAGGCGGATGTCGAACGGCTGGTCGATGAGATGCGCACCGAACGGCGATGGAGTTCGGCGGCACTTTTACTGGCTGGACGCCTTGCGCGTGGCTGGAAGGGACCGTTACCGGCATCTGCCGCGATCCCAAAGACAAACCTGTTCTCGAGTGTGCCGGACGCGCCGAGGCAGAGTGCATCGTCACCGGTGCGAATCCCGCGGTAAGAATCGGGCCATCAACGACCCTGGCATCCTACACGTGTGCTCAGCTCCGCGCCGCTTGCACCGTGTCGTAGAACGAAAACACTGTATCCAGCAGGCTCACGCGGAACGTCTGCAGCACGTGCCCGGTGGCCCCGGCCATGCGCATCTCGCCGCCGGCCGCGGCAATCTTGTTGTAACTCCAGATGAAGCGCCCCACGCCGGTGCTGTCAATCGCGGTCACGCCCCCGAGGTCGAAGATAATGGTGCGCGTCCCCTTCTTCAGTAGTTCGTCCACCAGGTTCACGATCTGCTCGCTCTCCATCCCGAGCATGATCTTGCCCCCGAGCGTCACCTCGGCCTTCCCCGGCCCGACTTCCTTATGGCTGATCTCCATTGCTATTGCTGGCACCAGTGTAAGCCGAATTCATGCCGCCCCGCCACCGGCAAGGCCGCCGCGGCCGGCGAATTGCCGTTTGATATACTGCTCGTACCGGAAACTTATGTGGATTGTCCGGCTCGCTCTTGGCCGTCCCTACACCTTCGTCGTGATGGCGATCCTCATCGCCATCCTGGGAGGGGCCGCCATCGTTACCATGCCCGTGGACATTTTTCCCTACATCGACATTCCCGTCGTGAGTGTCCTGTGGGTGTACTCCGGTCTGTCGCCGGAAGAGATGGAGAAGCGCGTCGTCACTCCGTTCGAGCGCAGCCTCACCTCGAACGTCAACGATGTCGAACACATCGAATCGCAGGCGTACACTGGCTACGCCGTGATCAAGATCTACTTTCATCCGAACGTCAAGATCGATATGGCCGTGGCGCAGACCACGGCCACCATGCAAACCGCGCTGCGCCAGATGCCGCCCGGGATGTTTCCCGCCAATATCCTGAAGTACGACGCTGCCAGCGTGCCGATTCTGCAATTAGGCCTTTCCAGTAAGACGCTGCGCGAACAGGAAATCTTCGATATCGGCAACAATTTCATCCGGACTCCACTCGGCACCGTGCAGGGCGCATCCGTTTCCTACCCCTTCGGCGGAAAGCAGCGGGCCGTGATGGTGGACCTGAATCTCGAGGAGCTTTACGCCAAGCAGCTTTCCCCCATCGATGTATCCAACGCGTTGAACCTGCAAAACCTGATTCTCCCCGCGGGCACGGCCAAGCTGGCCCAGACCGAGTATCAGGTCAGAGTCAACAGCAGCCCCATCCTGCTGAACGATCTGAACGACCTGCCCATCAAAACCGTGAACGGCGCAACCGTCTATATCAAAGACGTGGCGCAGGTGCACGACGGCTTCCAGGTGCAGAACAACATCGTCCGCACCAACGGCGCCCGCGGCGTGCTGATCACCATCACCAGGAACGGAAAGGCCTCCACGCTCGCCATCGTCAACGCCGTCAAAGCCGCCCTTCCCCGGATTCTCGCCAACGTTCCGCCGGAGTTGAAAGTAGTTGCGCTGGCGGATCAGTCGGTCTTCGTGCGCGCTTCCATTCAGGGTGTCGTGCGGGAAGCAATGATCGCCGCCGGCCTGACCGGCATGATGATCCTGCTGTTTCTGGGAAGCTGGCGCAGCACGCTGATCGTCTGCATCTCGATTCCGCTTTCCATTCTCACCTCGCTCTGCCTGCTGAGTCTGCTGGGACAAACGGTCAACGTCATGACCCTCGGCGGCCTGGCGCTGGCCGTCGGCATTCTGGTGGACGACGCCACGGTGACGATCGAGAACACCCACCGGAACCTCGCCATGGGAAAGCTGCTGATCACGGCGGTGCTGGACGGCGCCTCGCAGATCGCGGTTCCCACCTTTGTGTCCACGATCTCGATCTGCATAGTGTTCGTCCCGGTACTGCTGCTCACCGGCACGGCGCGGTATCTGTTCACGCCGCTCGCCATGGCGGTGGTCTTCGCCATGCTCGCTTCTTATCTGCTCTCGCGCACGCTGGTGCCCACGATGATGGCTTATCTGCTGGGATCCGAAGCAGACGGGGCCAGCCGGCGAAAAGGGCTGTTCGAGCGCGGACACCACTTGTTCAACACGGCGTTCGAGGCCCTCCGGTTCCGCTACGTCGGTCTGCTCGATTGGTCCCTGCGGCATCGCGGGCGGGTGCTCCTGGCATTCGGCACATTTTTCGTGGCTTCGCTCGGATTGGTCAAGCTGGTAGGGGAGGACTTCTTCCCGGCCGTGGATTCCGGACAGATGCGCCTGCACGCGCGCGCTCCGGCGGGCACGCGCATCGAAGAGACCGAAGTCAGATTCTCCGAACTCGAGAGCGAAATCCGCGCGACGATTCCGCCGGACGAGATCGCCATGTTGACCGACAACATCGGGATTCCGAACAGTTGGCCGGCCATTGCCCAGGGCGACATCCCCACCATCTCCAGCGCCGATGGCGAAATCCTGATCTCGCTCGACAAGGAGAAGCACGGTCCCACCCGCGATTACGAGGTCCTGCTCCGCAAGCGTCTCCGCGAGCGATTCCCGGACATGACGTTCTTCTTCCAGCCGGCCAACATCACCAGTCAGATTTTGAATTTCGGCCTGCCCGCTCCGATCGACGTGCAGGTGGTCGGGCGGAATGCCGACGCCAACTACGAAGTTGCCCAGAGGCTGGCCCGCAAGATCGCCCACATTCCGGGAGCCGCCGACGTTCACGTTCACCAGGTCGCCGACCAGCCGGTGATCCGCCTGGACGTGGACCGCGCCAAAGCATCGCAGATGGGCCTGACGCAGCGCGACGTCACCAGCAGCATGCTGATCTCGCTCAGCGGCAGCGGCACGGTAGCTCCCAATTACTGGATGAACTGGACCAACGGCATCAATTACAACATCGGCGTGCAAACGCCCCAATACCGGCTGGATTCCCTGGACGCTCTGCTGCGCACGCCGATTTCGGCTTCCACGAATGCGGTCAACAGCACGACAGCGGGCTCGCAGGCGGGTGCGTCGGCGGCAGGAATTGCCTCGGTGGGCGCCTCCCCGAGCGGTTCTTCCCAGGCCTACGGAAATCCGGGCGCCGCCGCCAACGGCACGCAACTTCTCTCGAACCTGGTCTCAGTGCAACGGTCGTACATGCCCGTCATCGTCAATCACTACAATGTCTGGCCGGTCTTCGATGTATATGCCAATGTGGACCGGCGGGATTTGGGGGGCGTGGGCGCGGAAGTTATGAAGATCATGCGCGACGAAGAGCCTCACCTGCCGCGCGGCACCACGTTCTCGCTTCGCGGGCAGCTCGATACCATGCAGTCGTCGTTCTTCCGCCTGGGATTGGGACTGGGGTTTGCCGTGGTCCTGGTGTATTTGCTGATGACCGTAAACTTCCAATCCTGGTTGGACCCGTTTATCATTCTGATGGCTTTGCCGGGAGCGATGGCCGGCATTTTGTGGATCCTGTTCCTCACCGGCACCACGCTGAACGTGCCTTCGCTAATGGGCGCCATGATGTGCATTGGCGTGGCGACGGCCAACAGCATCCTGATCGTCACCTTTGCCAACGACGAACGCGAAACTCTGCATACGGCGCGCGAGGCAATGCTCTCCGCCGGCTACGCGAGGGTCCGGCCGGTGCTGATGACCGCGACGGCGATGGTCCTGGGCATGGTTCCGATGGCGCTGGGCATGGGCGAAGGCGGCGAACAGAATGCGCCCCTCGGGCGCGCCGTGATCGGGGGGCTCGTGTTCGCCACCGTAACCACGCTGTTCGTGGTCCCCATCATTTATACATACCTGCGCACCAAACCTCCGGTGGATCATGAGCGTAGACTGGAAGAACTGAACACGCGATGAGGCAGATCGAACCCGATCGGGAACAGGAGCGGCTGCTCCAGGAGAATCAGGAACTCAAGCGCCAGATCCAGGAACTGAAAGGCGCAGCCCACGCCGGGCCTGCCTCGAGGGTGTGGCACCCTTCGGCCCTCACCATCTGGGCGATTTTTCTGGCCGTGATCGTCCTGGTTGTGGTGGCGTTCTTCTCCGGGTACCTGCCGCTACAGAAGCGGCGAGAACTGATCGCGAGCGAGGCTCGCGATCAGGAGCGGGCGCTGCCGCGGGTAGAGGTAATCGAGGTGGGCCGCGCCACGGACAAGAGTGAGTTGGAACTGCCCGGCAACATCCAGGCCATTACCGAGGCTCCCATCCTGGCCCGGGCCGACGGATACATTCAGCGCCGAATGGTGGATATCGGCGATCGCGTGCGGACCGGCCAGCCGCTTGCCGAGATCGAGGCCCCCGAGATGGATGAGCAGATTCGCCAGGCGAAGGCAAATCTGCTGCAGGCCCAAGCGGCGGTGGATCAGGCCGTGGCGAATTATCAGCGCGGCCGGACGGACGAGGAACTGGCCCGGGTGACGGCGGAACGTTGGTCCGCCCTGGCCGCCAAGGGCGCGGTCTCGCGTCAGGAAAACGACCGGTATCAGGCCGAGCACCGATCCCTGTCAGCCGCCACGCAGGCGCTGGACAAGGCGGTCGCCTTGCAGCGCAGCAACGTGGCGGCCGCCGAGGCCAACCTGGCCCGCCTTGATAAAGTACAAAGCTATCGCCTGGTGAAGGCCCCTTTCGACGGTGTGATCACGCTGCGCAATGTGGATGTGGGTGCCCTGGTGAACGCCGGCAGCACGCTGCTCTTCCGGATTGCGCAGACCGCCACGTTGCGCACCTATGTCAACGTCCCGCAGACGAATGCCAGCGGAGTGCGGGTGGGCCAACCAGCGCGGATCAGTGTTTCCAACCTGCCGGGCCGCCACTTCACGGGCGCGGTGGCGCGGACGGCGAATGCGCTCGATCCTGCCAGCCGCACGCTGTTGGTGGAAGTTCACGTGCCTAACCCCGACGGCGCGCTCCTCCCCGGCATGTATGCCCGCGTAGACCTGATCAGCGCCCGCCCCGATGCGCCCTTGCGAATTCCGAGCGATGCGCTGATCGTGCGCGGGGAAGGCACCGCCGTCGCCGTGGTCCGCGACGATCACACGGTCCATCTCCAAAAGATCGAAGTGGGCCGGGACTACGGCGACCGCCTGGAGGTGATCAGCGGGCTGCACGAGGGCCAACTGATCATCCCCAACCCCACCGACGTGGTGCGCGAAGGACTGCAGGTGCAGCCGGTGCCGGTGGCCAAGTGAAGGGCGGCATAACCAGTCTCAGTCCTTGAGGCGCTCGAGGACGAGGACCCAATCGGCTACGACGGGCGGGAGCGGGGGCTGCCACGTGCCGGAGGCGTCAGGGACGGCATTAGGAATGGGGATGTCGCGGCCGTTGCGAGGGTCGAAGAAGAAGCCGCGCCACGTGCCGCGTTCGAGCGACGTGACCTTGGGCAGATTCCAAAGTGCCGGGACGAAGATCACGCGCAATTCACCGGGGATGCCCGCGGCGAAGGGCATCCAGTAGTTCGTTTCGTCCCAGTGAGGCTCGACCCACTCCGGATGCGGCTCGAAGCGCCACCAGGCGAAGCGCATGAGCAGTTTTTTGGAGTGGGCGATGTGGGCGGCGCCAGGCAGGCGGGCCGCCTCGTCCCAGGGAATGTCACCCCAGGAGCGGCCGTGCGGTGAAGGGCCGAAGGGTTGGTCGCGGCGGTTCACCTGCCAGATGCCGTTGGCTCCGTAGGTGTGGCCGGCGGCGCCGCTGAGGACGCAAGCCCAGAAATAGAAGCGTTGCACTTCCTCCCGGCTGGCTTCGAGGATCCCCTCATAGCAGACCTCGCCGTCGATTACGGGCATACGGGGCTGGGCAGCGTAGGATGCAGTGACGGTGCGCACGGTATTGGGCGCGCTCTGGCGGTCGCCGTGTCCGGTCTGGAGCATGTCGAAGTCGAGCACGGCGGGGTCGGTGACGCACTCGCGGGCGCTGCGGCTGGGATGGATCGTAACCATCCGGTGGAATGGGTCGATGGAGCGGACGTAGCGGGCGAGTTCGGTCCATCCCTGCTTCTGTTCGGCGGCGTCGCGCTCCTTGGCGGTGGAGAGGTAGTAGGGCATGGTGCCCTCGCCGGCGAGGCACCAGATGACGGGGTAGGCGCCCCAGCGGGCGATCAGATAGCGCCAGTGGCGCTTCATTCTGGCAACGCCCATCCACTGGAGAAAGTAGCCCCAACAGCCGACGATGCAAGGGGCGAGGCCCCGGCTGACAAGGTGCTGGATGCGGAGGTCGGCCATGTCGAAGTAGGCGGGGTTGATGCGGGCGTAGTCCTTTTCCCAGGGGAAGCCGGCTTCGTTGGCGCCGCGCGGATCGAAGGCGGGCATATCGGGGTAGAGTCCGGCCACGATCTGAACGACGGTGAATCCTTTGGCTACGCGGTCGGCCGTGAGTTGCTGGAAGTCGGCGGGCCAATGGAAGCGCTGGCAGAGGCACATCCACCAGGTGTCGGCGAGCCAGAAAAAGGGAGTGCCGCCGACATGCTCGAGATAGCGCCGGTTGGCGGCGACGCGCGGGGCGCCATGCAGGAGGAGGGGGTTGGCGCCCTCATAGGGGGCGACGTCGAGCGTGCCGGTGTGGGCGTGGAGGCCGGCGTCGGCGGGGTCGCTGCAGATAGTCGAGTAGGTGTAGCGCCCGGGCGCGGGAGCGGCGAAGCGGACACGCCACTCGTTGCCGCCGGCCCAGAAAGCCGGGACGCGGTGCTCGCCGCCGGAACCTTGAAAGACGACGTCGAGTTCGAGTTCATCCGGCACGGTATGGGTGCGAGAGGCGGTGAAGGGCCACTCCGTAACGGTACGCGCAGGGGCGAATCGGGACTGCGCGGAAGCCGCCGGGAACGACGCGGCGGCGGAGGCGGCGAGGAAGGAACGGCGAAGCATCCGAGTCATCGTATCGCAGCGCGGAGGGGATCTGGGGCGGGAGAGTTCGGAGGAACGACATCTCCTGTTCTCCTGTCAGCCGGTACCTATCAAGTAGGTAGTCCCGTTAACCATCCGGACGATTTAAGACGAGATGTGACGGACTACATACGCATCAACGCCATGTATAATGTCCCTGAGTATTTCGGGGGGAAGAAGCATGAATACCGAGCTCCTGAAGATGCCCGCCCGCGGCGTCACGCTCAGTATGATCGTCACCGCGCTCACATTTTCCATGGCAGATTCCGTCTGCGCCAGCCCGAACGATATCACTTTTTCCAAAGACGTCGCGCCCATTTTCCAACGCTCGTGCGATCACTGCCATCGTCCAGGCTCCATCGCGCCGATGTCCCTGCTGACGTACAAGGACACGAGGCCCTGGGCGCGTTCCATCAAGGAAAAAGTGCTGCGCCGGGTGATGCCGCCATGGCACATCGACCGCAACGTCGGGGTTCAGAAATTTAAAGACGATCCATCGCTGACCGATGCGCAGATCTCGACGATTGTGGCGTGGGTGGATCACGGCGCGCCGGAAGGAAACCCGGCCGACATGCCTCCTCCACCCCATTTCACGGACCTCGACCAGTGGCACTTCCAGCCGGACATGGTGGTTTCGATGGCGAAGCCGTATGTGCTGAAAGCGAACGGTGGCGACCAGTTCCTCGACATCGATGTCGATCCCGGACTGAAAGAGGACAAGTACATCCAGGCCGTCCAGACCAAACCGGACCTGGGATTCCAAGTCGTGCACCATGCCTCCACGAACTTGGTTGATGATCCGGATGAAGATCCCGTCGGCTTGTTTCTGAACGAATACGCGATCGGAAAAGCTGCCGATATCTTCCCGGAGAATGCCGGCCGGCTGATTCGCCCGGGTTCAAAGATCCATTTCAATCTGCACCTGCACCCCTATGGAAAAGAAACGCCGGTCCAGGTTTCCATCGCCTTTAAATTCTATCCGAAGGGTGTAGTGCCGAAGTACGTGGCCCTGACCCAGCACATGGGTGAAGTGTACGATCTCGACATTCCAGCCGGACAAATCACCCGCAGCGACGGTTACTTCCGGCTGCCCAGGCCGGCGATGATCTCGGCATTTCAGCCGCACTTCCACACGCGCGGAAAAGCCCAGTGCATGGAGGCCGTTTATCCGGATGTGCGGGCCGATTCGGCGCGGCCGGGGTCCGCACGCACGGAGACTATCAGTTGCGTGAGCGACTATCAGTTCGGCTGGAGCATCACGTATCCGTATGCCGACAGCGTTGCGCCGCTGTTGCCCGCGGGTACCGTGATTCACATCACGACCTGGCACGACAACACGGATCGCAATCCTCACAATCCGAATCCGAAGAACTGGGTCGGATATGGACAGCGCACCATCGACGAGATGAGCTTCGCCTGGGTCAGCTTGTACTACCTCGATCAGGCGGACTACGAGGCCCGGCTTGCGGCTCGCAATGCCGCGGCGAAATCGGACGAGTGAATATGCTGCAAGGCGGCTCTTGTGGCGCGGCGATTTTTGCGTTGTTTTTGAGCGCGGGAATTCACGCGCAGCAACCGCCCACCGCGATTCCTCAAACCAAATTCAATTCGGGGCAGGACGTCGTGCCGACTTTCGACGGATGGCTGCGGAACAACGACGGCACATTCACCTTCGTGTTCGGGTATATGAACCGGAATTATCAGGAGGAACTGGCGATTCCGGCCGGCGAGAATAATCGCGTAGATCCTGAAGGGGCGATTGATCGGGGCCAGCCGACGTATTTCCTCCCGCGCCGGCATCCCTGGGTATTTCGAGTGCAAGTGCCCGCCGATTGGGGACGGAAAGAACTGGTTTGGACCATAACAGCGCATGGCCGGACAGAGAAGGCTTACGCGTCACTTCAGGCGGAAGAGGAGATCGTCCCGCGGCTGATCATGTCGCGCGGCAATCTGAATCCGGGACTTGAAGATCCGAATCAGCCGCCGGTGGTTTCTATCCCGGAGGTTGCGGCGGCGGCGGTCGGAGCTCGAGTTAGCCTCACAGCCCTGGTCACTGATGACGGCCTCCCCAAAGCTCGCGTCCCCAAAGCGCGTCCTGAGGTTGCGCCCGGCGCCGCGCAGATCAATTCCAATGTGCGTCGAAGCACGGGATTGTCAGTGAGTTGGTATCAATATCGCGGCCCCGCGAAGGTCACGTTTGATTCGCCGGAGCCGATTCGCGTGTCCGATGGAAAAGCGGTGGTCACGGCGCAGTTCAGCGAGCCGGGAACATACATTTTGCGCGCGTCCGCCGATGACGGAGAATTGTCAACGGTCGCGGATGTGACCATCCATGTCACGCGCTGAGGCCGAAGGGAGTCTGCGGATGCTTCCTGAAGTGGCCCGATACGGTGCCTGCTTCAATACGAAGGCACTCGGCTGAGTGTCCACGGAATGCTCTTGGTTACTGCCGGATCGCGCCGCGCGACGCGCCGTCGAGTCTCATGCGGCGAACGCGCTTGCTCCGAGCTTAATTCAGGCGGCGGGCACGTGCCCCCGGCGCCACGCTTACTTCCCGCGGAAGATGGGGATCAGCTCGACGATCAGGATCACGATCACCAGCAACTCCAGGAAGAAGCCGCGGGCTTCGCGGAATTCGTTGACCATGAACTCGTAGAGCTCGCCGCCGATTCGCAGCTTCTGGTCGACCAGGCTGCGGTAGTCGCCGGCGCCGACTTTGGCGGCGGCGAGCCGATAGGCGCGGGCGTAGAACATGTCGCTGAGGAATTTGATGGCGTTATCGGCGCGTTCGGTTAACTCGGTTAACTCAAGGCGCAGCCGGTTCAATTGCTCGGCGTCCCGGGCCAGCCGCCAGCGGGAGAAGAATCCGCCGCGGCGCTCCAGTGCGGCGTAGGCGTCCTTCAACAGAGCCGTCAGGATCTCATCGTAACGGCGGTATTCGAGGAGTTGGGTGTTGGCGTACTCCAGCAATTCGATCAGGGGCGCGGCGCCTTCGGGTGTATCGTACACAATGGCCGCCAGCCAGCCGACCACCAGGAGGTCGGTCGGATAGTAAGAGAGGCTGGAAGCCAGGACCTCTTTCTGCTCACCGTCCGAAAGAGTCTGGGTCTCGCCGCGGATTACCTGGCCGATCTCGCCGCCGTATTGGGCAATCAATTGAGCGCCGGTCAGCGGGGCGTTGGTTCCGTCGCGGACCTCGCGCAGATGGACGACGTAGTAGGCCTCATCGACCCACTCCGCATAAGGCTTGCGCAGCGCGGATTGCAGCCGGGTCAAGCGGTCGCGCACTCGCTTAAGCCCGCGACGTTCGACTTCGCCGGCTTCGATCCAACGGTTGGAAAGCGCGATCAGCCCTGGCCAGTCCGTTTCCAATGGCAACTCGATTTCGAGGCTCACCACGCCGTACTCGAAGTAACGGAGGCTGGCACTGGCGGATTCGCCGGTGGCCAGGCGGATGGGCTCGCACATTTCCAGCACCGGGGGGCGCTCGAAGCGGACGTAACCGGGCGCCTGCAGCTTGAAGCCCGGCGAGCGTGCCGGAGGTTCCGCGCCGAGCAGGCTGCGCAACTCGTCGAGATCGAACTCTTCGGCGATGTCATAGAGCAGCAAGGCACGGAAAGAGCCGCGGCAAACAGGCACGCTACCAGTGTAGGCAAACGAGAGCGCGCTCCGTCGATGCCCGCGAGGGGCCGCATTAAATCCGCACCGCGGAACGCCCGGTATTTCCATCGTGTTACACTTTCTTAAGGAAATGCTGCCCGACCTGAAGCTGGTGATCCGCCTGCAGGAGATCGATAGGCGCCTTCTGGATTTGTCGCGCGAGATCGCCGCTCTGCCCAAACACGTCGCGGAAATCGAGAAAAAACTGATTGCCCACGAGCGCAAACTGGAGGCCGACCGCGCCGCACTGCTGGCCAACCAGAAAGAGCGCAGGAAATGCGACGGAGACATCCAGGTGCAGGAGCAGAAAATCTCCAAGCTGAAGGACCAGATGCTCAGCGTGAAGACCAATGAGCAATTCCGCGCCTTTCAGAACGAGATTGATTTTTGCGCCAAGGAGATTCGTAAATCCGAAGACCGGATTTTGGAATTGATGGGCGAGTCTGAGTCGCTGGACAAGAACGTCCAAACCGCCGAAGCGGCGTTGAAAACCGAGAAGGCGGTGGTCGAAGCCGAAAAGCAGCAGGCGCGCGAGCGCACCGCGGCCGATCAGAAAGCCTCCCAGGAACTGTCGGCCGAACGGGCCAAGATTGTCGCCGAAGTTAAGCCCGCCAACTACCAGCGCTATGAGCGCGCTCGCAAGGCACGCAAAGGGATCGCCGTGGCGGAAGTCGTTGGCGGCCGCTGTTCGGTCTGTAACATCACTCTGCGCCTGCAGTTTTTCCAGGACCTCAAGCGAAGCGAAGAGATCATGGTGTGCGAGAGCTGCCAGCGGATCCTGTATTACAACCCTCCACAATCCTTCGAAGACCTGGCCGGCGAACAAGGTTCGCGCGTGAGCATGAGCTAACCGCTCCGGAGCCCAAGGGGCGTATCGGTGCTTCACCTGGCCGCTGTCCATAAAATACACAACATAGTCTAATTTAGGATTTTTTTATCTTCATTCTGTTCCAGCCGCTCCTCTGGCTTAGGGAAACCCCGGATCTGCATCGAAGGATCCTACATCCTGAACTTAGTTCAAGTGATTTCCGATACACCCTCTCCCCGGCAAATTCGACGAAATTTCGCCCGGAACCGCCGCACGGCGTGAAACTAAGAGTTATCCATGGTCACTATGAAATGGATTGCGATTTGCTGAGTACCGCAAACCGTCAGATAGAGGAGTCGGAGGACTCTTACGCCAACAAGAAAAGTGACGTTAGCAGGTACACTTCCCAAGATGGCGCCGGACGACGCATCGCGTCTGGCCGTCTACATTGTGCGGGGATCGGAGATCCTGGCACAAGGCACCGTCGGCTCTGACGGTGGTTTCCGCATCGACGTATCGCGCGAGGCTGCCGCCGCGGAAGGCAATTACGGCCTGGAGGCCGTCGTCGGTCCTGCCGGGATGGGGCGGCATCTGTCGCAGGTACCCCAGTTGATTCGCTTGCCGGTGAACCAGGCGGACCTGGTCAAGGCCGATACTTCGCTGAAACTGGCCGCCGACAAACTGACCGTAAACCCCGACATCCTGAAGATCTGGTGGCGATGGTGCCGCCAGTATTGCATCCACGGCACGGTGGTCGATGCTAACGGCTGCCCGGTCCCGGGCGCGCGCGTGACAGTCAACACCATCGCGCATACCACCGACGGGTACTCCAAGGTCCCGCGAGTCACCGTCAGCGCCGACCAGAACGGCTTCTTCACCGCCTGCTTTAACTGGTGCACCTGCGGGATCTGCCGCTTCTGCTGGCCTTGCTGGCCCCATTGGTGGATCTGCTGGCCGTGGTGGTGGGAGTTGGACATTTTGCACATCCTGGACCAGCTCGACGTCACCCCGGTCAGGATTCCGCCGGTCGGCCCAGGCCCCGTCGAAGGACTGCAAACTGCCATCGCCATGGCCCGGCCGAACGCAAAGGACCTGGTTCGCGGCCAAGCCTTCGCTTATGCGCATCAGGGCGATTTCAAGCCCGATGCGGCCCGCACCGCGCTCATCCAGCGCAGACTGGCCGATCCCATCATGCGCGCGCGGTTTCCGTGGTGGTGGTGGTGCTGTGACGACCCCAACATCACGTTCACGGTGACACAGGGCGCCAACACGATTCTCGACGAGAACCCGGCTACCGAAACGCGCTGGTGCTTCGAAGACGATAGCAGCGTCGTGCTGGTCGGCAACAGCCGGACCATCGCGCACTGTGGCGGCGACCCGCTACCGGCCAGCGGCTTTGCCTGGACTCGCGTCGGCATCATCCCCGTGGCCAACATCCACGCCGGCTATGCCGACAGCTTCGGCGGCACCACGGACTTGGCCTTTGGCGGCACCCTCGATCTCTATGGCGGCTTTGCCGCAGGCTCGGGAGTGTCCTACTATCAGGTCACAGCGGCCCAGTGGTCGGGCGACCCTTCGCGCGGCGGCACACCGCCCAGCGCCGGATCGGGCGTTGCCATCGGTCCCGACCTGTACAACTACCTCTACATTTTCGATAGCGGCGCCAATCTGGTCTTCAACGACTGGATCAAGATGGGACCGTTCACCGGCGGCGGTGTTTCGAATCTCTACTCCACGGAGGACGCACGTGCCGGGGCTCCATCAGGCCCGGGAGGTCTGCCCGCGCTCCCGGTGGTTCCCCCCGGTGGATTCGCCCTCTGGGCCTACGTGGGCCGCAAGGTCTACACCAGCGCGTCGAACCTGATCGGCGGCGGCAATACCGGCGCGGTAGACCTTACCCTCGTCGGCTACAACGCCGCATTCACAGAGCTCGCGCTGTCTCCGGACACCTTGCTGACACTGACGATCGACAATGCCGACCTGACCACCCACTCGATCAACAGTATCCAGGCCTTCACTTCGCCAGGAGTCCCCGCCACGCTCACCGGCAGCGTTGACTGCCCGGCTTACGACCTCGGCACGGCCGGCTTTGTCACGATCAACATGACCGTTGCCGACACGAATCGTCACATCAGCCGCTATCAACTCGACGCGGAATGGGGCCACAACCATACCGCATCGGTGCCGCCGACGCCGCGCGACTACAACCTCGCCGCCATCTTCCCGCCGCTTCCTTACCTGAGCCCCAACCACGTGGAGCGCTCCTTCGGCGGCGGCAACGAGGTGTTCAACTACCGCCCGCCGACCAGTTGCTGTTACGAGTTCCGGATTCGCGCCGACAAGCGCATCACGGATGGCTATAACGGTCCCGGTTTGACCGACTATGACTTTCAGACTATCTCTCTGAAGGTCTCCTGAGCCGCGGCCATGCAGTTCTACCGGCTCGCTATCGGGATTCTGGCCGTTTGGCGGATCACCCACCTCTTACAGGCCGAAGATGGGCCGTGGGATATCGTGGTCCGCCTGCGGCGGCGGGCCGGTTCCGGTTTCTGGGGGAAGCTGCTCGATTGCTTCTACTGTTTGAGCCTTTGGATAGCCTTCCCCGTTGCATTGGCGTTGCGCGATAGCTGGGTGCATGCGGCCCTGCTATGGCCCGCCCTTTCGGGCGGCGCGATTCTGTTGGAGCGCGCTACCGCGCGGCCCGCCAACGTTGCGCCGCCCACTTACTATGAAGAGTCGCCCAGAGGAGAAGAAAAAAATGGCATGCTGCGGACAAGCTAGACAGACTTACTCATCCACCACGCCGGTCCGTCAAAACACTTTCAATGCGGCCGGTCGCAAACCAATTTTCGAATACGTCGGCGCAACGGCGCTGACAGTCGTCGGTCCCGCTACGGGACGCACCTATCGCTTTCCGCACGGCGGAGCGCGTTTGGAGATCGATGCGCGCGACCAGGCATCGGTCGCCCAGGTGCCCTCGGTGCGCCGCATCGGGTAGCTTGCGGCAAGGGGAGTTACTGCAAATCGCTGAAGGCCGACGGCCGATCACTTACCGGTCGCCGAAGCTGTATCCTAACCAGACCGTGGCCGAAGGCGCAAGGTTGCTGCCAAACTGGTCGGTAAAATTGGGTATATAGTGCACATCAAACTCCGGGCGAATGAAGACGTGTTCCGTCACGAACAGTTCCACTCCAATGCCCGCGTGTACCTGAAAGTGATTGGTGTTCAACACCGGCTGGCTCTGCGTGCTGCATACGGCGATGCCGGTGCAGTTCTGCGTGTAGGAGAAGCTGGTCTTGGCGCCGCCCAGGCCGCCCAGGATTTGTACGATGACTTTCTTCTGGTTCACCGGCGCGAAAATGCCGTTCAGATCCCAAAAGGTCTGGCGGAATTGTAGTCCGGCGTAATCGCTCTTGGCCGGTTGAAAAGCAATCTCGGCGCCAAATCCGTAATGCTTGGTGGCCATTACCCCTCCTCCGAATCCCATGAAGAAGCCGCCCAGGTCCGGGCCCTTGACGCAGTTCGGATCCGATGCCCCGACCGTGCAGGTCCCGAAGGCGTTGCTCGAATTAATGTTGTCGATTCCAGGGATCCCCGAAACGTGGGACGTTCCAAAACCGAGGTTCAAGTCGAACGAGCTTTGCGCGCTCGCGGAGTGAATGGTGAAAAACAGAAGGGAAAGCAGGGAAAAGTAACGGCAGGTGCGCTTCACGTTTTAATCTCCAACTCTATATTCTACGCAATGAGCGACGTGGCGTCTTAGGCCCTGGTTTCAGCGCTTCTGGCACTTCGGACAAAAGTGCGACGAACGTTGCGTTACCAGGACGCGCCGGATCGGAGTCTTACAGACTACGCAGGGTTCTCCGGTTCGTTGGTACACCCGGTGGCTGATCTGAAAAAAGCCCTTCCGGCCCTCGGCATCCACATAATCCGAGATCGACGAACCACCCGCGGCGATGGCCTCCGTCAATACCGCAATCATGGCGTCGTACAGCTTGCGCGCGCGATCGGCGCGGATGCGCGAAGCCGGCGCCAGGGGATGTATTCCAGCCCGAAACAGCGCCTCGTCCGCATAAATATTGCCCACACCGCGAACGAAGGTCTGGTTGAGGAGCAGCGACTTGATCCGGGTCTTGCGGCCTGTGAGGGCCCTGGCGAACTCCTCGAAGGAAACCTCGAGCGGTTCCGGACCGAGCCGCGCCACGCGCTTCGGGAATTCTTCGCTGAACTCGATACAGCCGAACTGGCGGCTGTCGTCGTAGAGCAGAACGCCGCGGTCCAGGGTCAGAATGGCGTGCGTGTGTTTGCCCGCCGGCCCGCCCAATAGCAGCTTGCCGGTCATGCCCAAGTGCACCATCAGGTACCCGCCGCCCGTGAGGTTCATCACGATGAACTTACCGTAGCGCTTGACGCCGGCGATCTTGCGGCCCGCCAGGCGCGCCGACATCGCGTCCGGATCGCCGCCGCGCAAGATTCGCAGGCAGCGGAATTCGGCGGACACGATTCGCCGGCCGATCAGCGGCGCAATGGAGCGGACCACCGTTTCCACTTCGGGAAGTTCGGGCACTCAAGGAACCTGCAGGAAGACGTCTTCGCCCTCCAGCTTGACCTCGTAGGTGGCCACCCCCTTGCGGGGATCGTAATCGTAAACGCCGGTGGCGCAATCGAACTCCCACATATGATACGGGCAGACCACGCGGCCGTCGTGAAGCTGGCCCTGGCCCAGCGGCCCGCCGCGATGGATGCACACCCCGCTCAGCGCGCGCAGCGATCCACCCACATTGCAGATAGCGTATGGGTAATCGGCCACCAGAACTTCGGTTACGGAATCGGTGGGGAAGCCGGCGAGCTTTCCGACTGGTATCAGCGGCACGCTCTCATTGTACCGGTTCATTCACCGGCGTCAGCGTGGCCGAGGCCACCGGCCGGGAACGGACGCTCCTGCCGATGCCGGTGTAATCGAAACCGGCCGCGATGGCCTTGTCCGGAACAAAGAGATTGCGCCCATCCACCAGAATCGGCGACGCCATCAGCCGGGCTATCTCGGCCAGGTCCAGGTCAAGGAACTCCTTCCACTCCGTCACCAATACCAGCGCATCGGAATCGGCGGCCAGTTCGCGCGCCGAGTCACAGTAGCGGATCTTCAAATCGGGCCGCAGGGCGCGGCACGCCTCGTTGGTTACCGGATCGTAAGCCTTGACGCGGGCGCCCATCTGCAGCAGGCGTTCGGCGATGTGCAGGCTCGGAGCATCCCGCAAATCGTCCGTGTCGGGTTTAAACGCCATGCCAAGCAGCCCGATCGTGCGGCCCTTGAGAATATACAGCTTCTCCTGGAGCTTCTGGATGACCATCTGGCGCTGCGCCGTGTTGACTTCCAGCGATGCCTGCAGCAGGCGGCTGGTGTAGCCGTATTCGCGGGCGGTATGCAACAGCGCCTGAATATCCTTGCCGAAGCAACTTCCGCCCCAACCCAGGCCCGGGTTGAGGAATTTGGCGCCGATCCGCGAATCCAGGCCGATCCCCGCCATCACTTCGGGGGCTTCGGCGCCCACACGCTCGCAGATGTTGGCTATCTCGTTGGCGAACCCGATCTTCATCGCCAGGAAGGCATTGGCCGCGTACTTGATCATCTCCGCGCTGGTCAGCGAAGTGGCCAGCAGGGGCACCGAAATCATCGAGGAAGGCCGCGGTAGTCCCGCCGGTTCATCGAAGCGCTGCGACACCAGCGGTTCGTAAAGTTCGCGCATCACCGCCAGGGTCGGGGCATCTCCGCCCACGACGATGCGGTCGGGATACAAGGAGTCGGCCACCGCGGAGCCCTCGCGCAGAAATTCCGGGTTGCTGGCAACACCAAAGCGGACGCGTCCCGAGGCTTGATTGGGGCCGACGCCTTCGCGCACCAGGGCCTCCACCAGGTTGCCCGAACCCACCGGCACCGTCGACTTGTTCACCACCACCCGGAATCGCGAGCCATCCATCGCGGCGCCGATCTCGCGCGCCGCCGCCTCCAGATAGGACAGGTTAGCCTCACCGCTGGGAAGGGGCGGGGTCCCTACCGCGATGAAGATCACGTCGCTGCGCTTCACGGCGTCGCTCAGTTCGGTTGTGAACTCGACACCGCCGCGTTCCGCCGCTCGCGCCATCATTTGTTCCAAATGCGGTTCGTAGATCGGCGATTGGCCGCGCTGCAACACGCCGATCTTAACCGCGTCCGTGTCGACGCACGTGACGTGGTGCCCTAGATATGCCAGGCAGACGCCCGTAACGGTGCCCACATACCCGGTTCCGATGACTGTGACTTGCATAGCAATCAGGCCTTTTGCCCCTATTTTCCGAGTATAACAACCCTCGGATACAATTGAGGGTGGCCAATGCAGACAATTCTGGTGATCGACGACGATGAGAGCCTGCGCGACACCATTGGCGTGATGTTGGAGCAGGAGAGCTTTCGGGCTGTCCTGGTCGGCGATGGACGCGCCGGATTCGACAAAGCGCTCACCATCAAGCCCGATCTGGTACTGGTCGATTTGCGCCTGCCCGGTATGAGCGGGACCGAGATCTGCAAGCAGCTCCGTGCCGCCAAGGTGGCTACGCCGATTATCGTGCTCAGCGCGTTGGGCGACGAATTGGACAAAGTGCTGCTGCTCGAAATCGGCGCGGACGATTACGTAGTCAAGCCATTTGGGACGCGCGAGCTGATGGCGCGCATTCGAGCGGTGCTGCGCCGGTCGTCCGCGGATGCCCGCAAGGTCGCTCATTTTTCCGATGCGGAGGTCGATTTCGAGCGGCGTATCGTCACTCGCAAGGGCGAGGAATTGAAATTCACTCCGGCCGAATACAACCTGCTCTGCTATTTCCTGCAAAATCCCGATCGCCCGCTGACCCGCGACATGATCCTGAACTCCGTCTGGGGCTACGAGTTCTTTCCCAACACCCGCACGGTCGACGCGCATGTTGTGAAGTTGCGTCAGAAACTGGAACCCGACCCCAACAACCCCCGTCACTTTCTGACCGTTCACGGCGTAGGCTACCGCTTTCTGCCGTAAGTCATAAGTCGGATCCAGCCGCGGCTTCGAGCATCTGGCACCCGGCGTCCGTTCTTCGCGCATCTGACGTTTTACGCCAATTTTACAGGTTCTACACGATTGCCTGCCCCATCAACTCCCGGTTGAGGGACAATAACAAGATGCCGCAAGAGGGCCCGGGTGAGGCGGAGCGAGCGGTCCTGATTGTAGAGGACTCGGAAAACAACGCCACCACGCTCGAAATCGCATTTCTCGGAATACCCGGTTTGGCGGTGCTATTGGCTCCTTCCGCGCTGGATGCCATGCGAATTCTCACCGGCGGCGCTGCCAATGTCCAAGCCATAGTGACAGACTTAAATATGCCGCGCATGGATGGATTTGAGCTGATCCGCCAAGTTCGCAGGGACCGAAACCTGTCGGCCACCCCGATCATTGTCGTCAGCGCCGATACCGACCCCACCACCCCCCGCCGTGTTGCCGAGTTGGGCGTGGACGCGTTCTTTGCCAAGCCCTTTTCTCCATCCGAGGTCCGGCGGAAATTGGAGCAACTGTTGAATGCTACGACCCCATAGGTTGTGCTACGTGGCGCTCTGGTTTTGGCCCGCCGGAATCGCCGGCCAGACAGCGCAGCAACTTTCCAATATCCTGGAACGCCTGGACCGGTTGGAACAGGAGAACCGACGCCTGACCCAGGAAGTACGCGCTCTGCGTGCCCAGTTGGGCTCTGCCAAGGCGCCGGAGAGCCAGGCCCAGGCCGTTGACGCTACCGCCGAAGAGAAGCAGGAAATCCTGTCCCAGCGGGTGGAAGAGCAGGCCCAGACCAAGGTGGAAGCCTCACAGCGGTTCCCCATCCGGCTGACCGGAATGGCGCTGTTCAACGCCTTCATGAATTCCAGGCAGAGCGGCGGCTCGGATTACCCTGTGGTGGCGGCCGCGAGAGGGCCAGGCCACGACGGCGCCTCGATTCGCCAGACGATCCTGGGCTTGGACTTCCTGGGGCCTGCCACGATATGGGGCGGTAAGGTGCACGGCTCCGTGTATATGGACTTCTTTAACAGCACCACGACTTTGCGCGTGCGGACCGCATCCATTAACCTCGACTGGAAGAGCCAAAGCCTCATGGTGGGATTGGAAAAGCCGATCTTCAACCCGCGCGAGCCCAGTTCCCTGGCACAGGTGGGGATTTCGCCGTTGACGGGCGCAGGCAATCTCTGGCTCTGGCTGCCGCAGGTTCGGGCTGAACACGACCTCCACTTTGGGCCTTCCTCCGGAGTGCGCGCCCAAATGGGTGTGGTACAGACGCGGGAGTTGGGGCCGTTTGTCGGTGCGGCGGTGGTGGAAGCATCGCGGCCAGGCCTGGAGGGCCGATTTAACTTCTTCCACAACCTCGATGACGAGCGGCGCTTGGAATTCGCCGCGGGCTTTCATACCAGCACCACTCACGCCGGTGGCCAGTCGATCCCATCGAGCCTCTACTCCCTGGACTGGTTTTTCAATCCATGGCGACGAGTGGAGTTCACTGGCGTATTTTATAGCGGCCAGAACGTCGCCCAGTTGGGCAGCGGGACCAGGCAAGGCTTTGAGGTGGAAAAGGAGGGCACCTTCGCTACCGGAAGCCAGGGCGGGTGGGGGCAGATCACCTTGCATGCCGCGCCGCGGCTGGATTTCCACCTGTTCGCCGGCGAGATAGCGGACGCCAGCCGGGACCGCGATGTCGGAGTCATCGGCAAGAACCTGCTGTTCGGCGGCAACAGCTACTTTCACCTGGCTCCTAATGTCCTGCTGGGCCTGGAAGCAACACAGGTGCGGACGGTCTATCTGGGGCTCGGCACGCGCATCAATAATCACTATGATCTGGCGCTGGCGTATCTATTCTGAAGCGGGGAACAGGGACGCGGGGGCGGGGGCCAGGAGCCGCGGCTTCCTTCCTTCTGTCTTCTGCCTCCTGACTCCTGTCTTCTGCCTATGCCCGCCATCCGCAAACGCCGCCAGCGTCAACGGCGACGTCGAAGTCACCAATTCCAAGGATATGGCCGTGCGCAAGCACAGAGACTATTCCGGCGTGGTCCTCTGGCTGGAACCGGTCGAGCACCTCGCGCCGCCATCCGGTGCCGGAAGGCGGGTGCAGATGCTCCAGAAGGACAAACGCTTCATTCCGCATGTGATGGCGATACCGGTGGGCGCCACGGTGGACTTTCCTAACGCTGACCCGATCTTTCACAACGCTTTTTCCAACTTCAGCGGCCAACCGTTCGACGTGGGCCTGTATCCCCCCGGCACGTCCAAGAGCATCACGTTCAAACACCCCGGCATCGTGCGCGTGTTCTGCAATATCCACTCCACCATGAGCGCGATCATTGCGGTCCTGCCCACGCCGTGGTTCGCCGTTACGCCGGCTTCGGGTAAGTTCGCCATACCGGACGTGCCACCCGGCGCATACCAACTCCGCATGTTCCACGAGCGCGCCCTGCCGGAGAACCTGAATTTTCTGGAGAGGCGCGTCACCGTTTCCGAAGCCGGCCTCACGCTGCCCCTGGTCTCGATCTCCGAAACCGGATTCATCCCCGTCCAGCATCTGAACAAGTTCGGCAAGGATTACCCGCCGCCGACGGCCGATGGATCCACCTATCCGGGAGCGCCAGGAAAATGAGATCCCCATTTTCCAGTGTCTCGCTCTTGTGGAAAATCCTCTTGTCCACCTCGGTGGCGCTGACCGTCCTGTTCGCCATCACTGGAGAAATCGTCCTCCGCAACATCACCAGGAATATGTCCGACAGCCTGGAGGAGGAGGTGCGGGGGAGCTTCAAAGCCTACAACTCGCTGTGGGAATCGCGCGCCGCGGCACTCTCCGTGGTGAGCCGCGTGATCAGCAACATGCCAGACGTCCGCAGCGCTTTCCAGATCGGCGACCGGGCCACCACCCGCGATACCGCCGCCGAGTTGTGGTCGAAGATCTCCAGTTCGGGCGCGATCTTTCTGGTGACAGAGGCGGACGGCACAGTGATCGCATCGCTGGGCGGCGCAGCGCCGTCGGCGCTGCCCAAGACCCTGGACATGGTGCAGGCAGCCGCGGCCCAATTCCCCAAACAATCGGCGGGATTCTATCTGCAGAACGGCGAGCTTTACCAGGTTTCGGTGACGCCGGTCTACGTGCAGTCCACGGCCGGCCAGGATCTTCTGATCAACGTGCTGGTGGCCGGTTACCACGTGGACACTCTGGTGGCGAAACAACTGAAGGATGCCACCAACAGCGAGTTCCTTTTTCTGACACCGTCAGGGATTGTCTCCACCCTGAACCCCGACGCCACCCGCGCCGTAGTCGAGAGCATCTCCCGAACGCGGGGCAAAGAGAGGGTCAGCGACGGCTTGGTGGAGTACGCCTTGTTCCGCACGCCGCTACTGGATATCGGCGGCAAGCCGGTCGGCCAGATCTGCATTCTCCGCTCGTTCGAAAGCGCGCAGCAGCGCATCGCCAGCCTCTCCAACAACATCCTGCTGCTGTGGGCGCTCGCGGTCGCGGTGGGCTTGTGCCTGACCTACCTGCTGGCCCGCCGCATCGTGGAGCCTGTGAAGCAGTTGGATCGCGCGGCCGCGGAAGTGGCCCGCCAAAACTACGCCATCGAGGTGGCGGTGACGAGCAAGGACGAGATGGGCCGCCTGGCGCGCACCTTCAACAACATGTGCGCCTCCATTCGCCAGGCCCGCGAGGACCTGATCCGCCAGGAGCGCATCTCCACCATCGGAAGGCTCTCCGGATCGATCGTGCACGACCTGCGCAATCCGCTGGCGGCGATCTACGGCGGCGCCGAGATGCTGGTGGATGGCGACCTGCCGCCGGCCCACGTGAAGCGGCTGGCCGGCAACATTTACCGCGCTTCGCGCCGCATCCAGGAAATGCTGCAGGATCTGTTGAACGTTTCGCGCGGCAAGGACCGCGCTCCGGAAGTGTGCCGCTTGCGCGAGATCGCCTCGGCCGCTCGCGATTCGCTGGCAGCCGCGGCGGAAGCTCAGGCCGTCGCCGTGTCGCTCGAGATCCCGCCGGATATCGAAGTGCCAGTAGATCGTAGCCGCCTGGAACGCGCTTTCGTGAACCTGATCGGCAACGCGCTCGAGGCCATGCCGGGCGGCGGTGAGGTGCGCATCACTGCGGAGGTGGAGGACGGCTCGGCGCTGGTCCGCGTGGAGGATAACGGACCTGGCATCGCCCCCGAAATCCGTTCCCAGTTGTTCCAGCCCTTCGTCAGCGCCGGGAAGCGCAACGGCCTCGGGTTGGGCCTGGCGCTCTCCCGCCAGACCGTGCTGGATCATGGCGGCGACATGTGGGTGGATTCGGAGCCCGGCCGCGGCGCGCGCTTCAGTTTTCGCCTCCCTGGCGCCCAGGTCGCGCAGACGCAGGACCTGCACGTGTAGTTGACTGACATCGGGCCGGGAACTTCCGGCGCGGTGGGTAAGTTGCCTGTCCCCGGGATTTTCCATGAGAAATCCAAAGCCAAAGTGGTTTGGCGAACTTGCGGTAGCGATCGCCGGGCTGTCGGTCTTTGTCTGGATGGCCGGCGCCGTGATGAGCGGCCGTTCCGAAGCATTTGACCGCGCCGTGCGCGGTTGGATTCACGCCGGGTCGTTCCCGGCGCTTACGTACACCATGCGCGCCTTCACCGAACTTGGTGAGGCTGTGTTCTTGGTTGCTTTGGGCTTGCTGATCGTCTGGCGGTTGGTGCTTGGCGGCCGGCGGCGCGAGGCGGTCTTCTTCGCGATCGCGGCCCTGGGCGCCGAAGCGCTCGATCAGGCTCTGAAATACGGGTTCCGGCGTCCCCGGCCTGAGGCTTTCTTCGGCGTCGCGCCCACCAACTACAGCTTCCCGAGCGGCCACGCCTTAGTGTCTTTCTGCTACTACCTGGTGCTGGCCGAGATGTTCATCGAGCAGAAGTGGCCGCGCCGCCGGAAGTTCCTGACGCGAGCCGTCGCGGTGGCCCTCGCTGGATTGATCGGCCTGTCCCGCATTTATCTCGGGGTTCACTATCCTACGGATGTCTTGGCTGGATTTGCCGCGGCGATCGCGTGGTTGGCCATGGTACAACTGGTACACAAAGTCCGGCGCGAGGCTTAATACGGCGACTCCTTTGACCGTAAGTTATTGAAAACACGTGGTAGGGACGGGCAGATTCGAACTGCCGACCTGTCGCTTAGGAGGCGGCCGCTCTATCCAGCTGAGCTACGTCCCCACGGTGCCTTTATTGTATCGTGCCAGCCCCTTGCGGCCAATATCCTTCCGGTAATGCATGCCTGGAAAATCAATTCTCGCGACGCCTGCATAGGCTCCGTCGATCGCCTCGGCCAAATCCGCACCCGAGGCGGTTGCCCCCAGTACCCGCCCTCCCGCAGTTTCCAACCGGCCGTGCAGCAGCCGCGTTCCCGCCTGAAACACCGTGGCCCCCGTGGCCTCCGCCGCGTCAATTCCCGTAATTGGCTTCCCGGTCTCGTACGCTCCTGGGTACCCGGCTGACGCCATGACCACGCAGACGCTCGGCCCGGGCCGCCAATCCAACTTGGTGCCCCTCAGCCGCCCGTCCGCTGCCGCCATCAGCACGGGCGCGAAATCCGACTGCAGGCGGTGCACCAGCGGCTGCGTCTCCGGGTCGCCCAGCCGGACGTTGAATTCCAACACTTTCGGCCCGCCTGCCGTCATCATCAGGCCTGCGTAAAGGAAGCCGGTGAAGCGAGTCTCTTCAACGGTCCGGTAGATCACGCGGTCCAGGATCTCTTGTGTCTGTTTTTCCGTCAGGATGGCGCCATCGCAATAAGCGCCCATTCCTCCGGTATTCGGACCCCGATCGTCGTCGAACACCGCTTTATGATCCTGCGTAGGCGCCAGCGGCACGACATCCCGCCCGTCGCAAAGCGCGATGAAACTGACTTCCTCTCCCCGTAAGTACTCTTCGACGACTAGCCTTCCGTGCAACGTAGCCAGCGCGTTTTCGGCCTCCGCCCGGTCGTTGGCTACCACCACACCCTTACCCGCCGCCAAGCCATCGGCTTTCAGCACCACTGGGTACCCAAAGCGCCCGATCGCCCGCCGGGCATCCTCGGGGTTATCTGCGGTCACGAATTCAGCCGTCGGTATCGCATTCTTAACAAAGAAGTTTTTGGCAAAGACCTTACTCCCCTCAAGTTGCGCCGCCTGGCGGCTAGGCCCCACGATCCTCCGCCCCCGCCCCCGGAATTCATCCACCACTCCCACCACCAGCGGGGCTTCCGGACCCACCACGGTTAGCTCGGCCTGTACCGCGTCAGCAATCTCGAGGTAGGACGAGCCAGTTACCACCGGAACACAGGTTGCTACCCGCGCCATCCCTGGATTCCCCGGCGCTGCAAACAGCTCTGCGTCGCCGGACTGCGCCAGCTTCCAGCATAAGGCGTGCTCGCGCCCCCCGCTTCCCAAAACCAGGATCTTCATTTCGCTACAATCATATCAATGCAAGAACGGTACGACGTCGTGGTTATCGGCGCCGGCCACGCCGGGTGCGAAGCCACCCGAGCCTGCGCGCGCATGGGGTTGAAGACCGCCTTGGTCACGATGAACCTCGACCTCATCGCACAGATGTCGTGCAATCCCGCCATCGGCGGGATCGCCAAAGGCCACTTGGTCCGCGAGATCGACGCCCTTGGCGGCCTGATGGGAGAAGTAGCCGACGCCGTTGGTATCCAGTTCCGTCTGCTCAATACCAGCCGCGGACCCGCCGTCTGGTCGCCTCGCGCCCAAATGGATAAGCGCATGTACCGTGTCCGTGTGAAAGAGACGCTGGAAAAGGAGGAAAACGTCCGAATTAAGCAGGCCGAAGTGGCGGCGCTCACCGTGGCTGGCAGCCGCGTGACCGGCGTGGAGTTGCGCGATGGCCGCTGTATCCAAGCCGGCGCAGTCGTGGTCACCACCGGCACTTTTCTCAACGGCTTGGCCCACGTCGGCGAGCGCAAATACAACTGCGGCCGAAACGGTGAAGCGCCCTCCCAACTTCTGGGCGACCAACTGCGCAGCCTTAACCTGAACTGGACCCGCCTGAAAACTGGCACGCCGCCCCGGCTGGATGGCCGCACCATCGATTGGTCCCGCTTCGAGCCCCAACCCGGCGATGCCGTTCCTACGCCGTTCTCGTTCCTGACCGAACGCATCGAGCGGCCTCAGATTCAGTGCCACATCGGATACACCACAGACGAGACCAAGCGAGTCCTGCGGGAGGCGATCCCCCGGTCACCGCTGTATAGCGGTCAGATCGAAGGCATCGGTCCCCGCTACTGCCCGTCGATCGAAGATAAGTTCGTCAAGTTCCCCGACAAGCCGCGCCACCAGATCTTCCTGGAGCCCGAAGGCCTCGATACCAACGAGGTCTACGTCAACGGCATGTCGACCAGCATGCCGATTGACGTGCAAGAAGCCATGGTGGCCTCGATCCCCGGTCTGGAGCGTGCCGAGATGATTCGGCCGGGCTACGCGATCGAATATGACGCTATCGACCCGCGCGAACTGGCACACACCCTGGAGGTGAAGTCCCTCCCCGGGTTGTATCTGGCCGGCCAAATCAATGGCACCTCCGGTTACGAAGAGGCGGCCTGCCAGGGCCTCGTTGCCGGCATCAATGCAGCCTGCCGGCTGGGAGCGAAGGATCCCGTGGTAATTTCCCGAAGCGAGGGCTACACGGGAATTCTAATCGACGACCTGATTACCAAGGGTGCCGATGAGCCGTACCGCATGTTTACCTCGCGGGCCGAGTTTCGCCTCCACCTGCGGATCGATAATGCCGACTGTCGCCTGACACCCATCGGCCGGCGGTCTGGTCTAGTGACGGACGAGCGCTGGGAGATGTTCTCCCGCAAACTGCGTCAGAAGGTAAGGCTGGACGCAGCCCTGGCCATGCACCGCAATTTGCAGGTGCTGAAACGGCCTGAGTCGTCCATTGCAGAGATGGCCGGCTGGGTACGGGACGTCCTGGGGGAGGAGCCGGCTTGCGGCCTGCTGACCACCGTGGAGACCGAGACCAAGTACAGCGGCTATATCGTCCAGCAGGAGCGCCAGATGGAGCGCCTGAAGAACGCCGAACGGCGCGCGATTCCGCCCAACTTCGGCTTTGGCGGTATCCCGGGGCTCTCGACCGAGATTCGGGACAAGCTCGAGCGGGTCCGGCCGTCCACCCTCGGACAGGCGGGCCGAATCCCCGGCGTCACTCCGGCAGCCATCGCTGTTCTGGATTGCTACCTGAGCTTGGCCCGTGTTTCCTGAACTGCTGCGCGCACGGTTGCCCGATTTGGACCCAGGGAAGCTCACCCTGCTGGAGGAGCATTGGGAACTGCTGCGAGTCTGGAACAAGAAGTTGAACCTCACGACGATCAATGACGTGGATTCTGCCGTGGAGCGTCACTACGCGGAGTCGATCTTTTTGGGGTTGCATCTGCCTGTCGGCTCGCTCCAAGTGGCCGACATCGGCTCCGGCGCGGGATTTCCCGGCTTCCCGGTAGCGGTGCTGCGGCCGGACTGTGTGGTGACGTTGATTGAGTCTCACCAGCGCAAGGCCGTTTTCCTGCGCGAGGCCACCCGGAAGTTGCCCAACGTTCGTGTGCTCGCCAAGCGGGCGGAAGAAATAGCAGGCGGGTTTGACGTCGCGATTTCCCGCGCGGTCAGCTATCAGGATCTGGAGCGGACTTTGCGTCGGTTGGCACCGAGGGCCATGCTGCTCACAGGTCACGATGAGCCCCCGCCATCTCTTGGGTTCGATTGGGAACCGGCAATACCACTTCCCTGGGGTGAGCGGCGATTCCTGAGAGTTGGTAGCTGCCTGATGTAGGCCTCTGGCCTGTTGGGCAGCTTGTGTGTGTTTCACGTGAAACACCTGGACGGATTTGTTTCACGTGAAACAAGCGGCCTCGATGTTCTCGCGGGCCAGGCGCGTTGCGGCCAATCGCCTTGCCGAACCGATACGTCCCCCGAATCGTGATAGTATGGCCGCTTGAGCAGAGTTCTCGCGATTGCCAATCAAAAAGGCGGCGTCGGCAAGACCACTACCGCTATCAATCTCGGCGCCTCCTTGGCAGCCAATGACATCCGGGTCCTGGTCATCGACTCCGACCCCCAAGGCAACGCCACCACCGGCCTCGGTATCGCCAAAGATCCCAGCCGGCCCAGCCTCTACCACGTTCTGCTTGGCGATACACCCGCCAGCCAAGCCGTCGTCCCCACCGAAATGGACGGCCTGTTCCTGCTTTCGGCCGACAAAAACCTCGTCGGCTCCAACCTGGAATTGGTAGACATCCCAAATCGTGAGTTCCGCCTGCGGGAACGGATCGCCGGCATCCGGGAGGACTACCGCTTCATTCTCATCGATTGCCCGCCCGCCCTCGACCTTCTCACACTCAATGCCCTGATTGCCGCCGATTCCGTCCTGGTCCCGATCCAGTGCGAATTCTTCGCCCTCGAGGGCATATCCGAGTTGATGGATACCATCGACCGCATCCGGGATTCCTTCGACCACCCCCTCTCGATCGAAGGCATCTTACTCACTATGTACGACGACCGCACCAACCTCACTCGCCAGGTGGCCGCCGACCTGAAGGAGTTCTTCCAGGACGAGGTCTTTCGCACCGTGATTCCCCGCAGCATCAGGCTGGCGGAAGCGCCTGGCTTCGGTAAAACGATCCTTAGCTACGATCCCCGCTCCAAAGGCGCCGAAAGCTACATCCAGCTCGCCAAAGAGATCCTCGACCATGAACAAAACGGAAAACACGCGCAAAGCGCTCGGTAGAGGTCTCGGCTCGCTGTTACCCACCCGCCCTCTCGCGCCGGCTCCGGCGACGGTGGTTGAAGAGACGTCGCTCACCGTACCGATCGATTCCATCGACCCCAACCCCTTGCAGCCCCGCAAGGTCTTTCATGGTGAACGGCTGGCGGAACTGGCGCAATCCATTACGGCTAACGGCATCATTCAACCGCTGGTGGTCCGCAGGGCCGGCGACCGCTACCAACTCGTAGCAGGTGAGCGTCGGTGGCGCGCTGCCAAGCTTGCAGGAATCCACCAGCTCCCCATCGTCATTCGCGATATTCCGGATGAACGATTGCTGGAAATCACGCTGGTAGAGAACATCCAACGCGAAGACCTCAACCCCATCGAGACCGCCATCGCCTTTGCCCGGATGGAGAGCGAACTCCACATGTCCCCTGAGCAGGTCGGTCTGCGCACCGGAAAAGACCGGTCGACGGTCGTCAATCTGACCCGGCTCCTCCACCTTCCCAACGACCTCCAGCAACTCGTGGCCGACCGCCGCCTCTCCGCCGGCCACGCCCGTTGCCTGCTTTCCCTGCCCACCGAGGAACTGCAACGCCAGGCCGCGGAACGGAGCGTTTCTCAAGGCTGGTCGGTCCGTCAACTGGAGCGCGTCACCCAGAAGATGACGGAGAGCCGCCGTCCCAAGAGCGTGGACGAGGCGGCAGTAGACCCCAACGTCAAGGCCGCCATCCAGGAGATGGAGCGGGCATTAGGCACCAAAGTCAAGATCGTCGAAAAGGCCAAGGGCAAGGGCAAGATCGAAATCGAATACTATTCCGCTGATGACCTCGACCGGATCTACACCGCCATCGTTGGCGAACCGTAACGGGGTTGTCCCCCACCCTGCTATTTCTTCAGCAACTCGAGGATGTCGGACAACTCTCTGCGGATTTCGGGTAACGGATCGTCGGAGAACAGTTCCTGCTGCAAGCGCTTCTGAGCGGCTCGCGGCTTCGGTGCGCGTGACTCTGCACTCAGACTTTGTCGCGCGCCTTCGATGGTGAACCGCTTTTCGTAGAGCAGGTGCTTGATGCGGAGCAGCAACTCGACATCTTTGCGCCGATAGAGCCGATGGCCCGTGCCCGACTTCTTGGGTGACAGTACCGGGAATTCCGACTCCCAGTAACGGAGCACATAAGGCTCCACCCCAAGGAGGTCGCTGACCTCGCCGATCTTGAAGTACAGCTTATCCGGAATCTCGGGGGATCCGGCCTGTAACGCAACATCCATCATTCGCCATCTCGGATCTTATCTCAACCGCGCGGGAATGTCACGGGTCGGGCATCCTAATAGCTTATCCAGTAGCCCGCCCGGCCTCCCGTCGCGCCGCCAGAGCTCATAACCGCTCATAAAATTTACGCGGCCCTCCCGCAGCTTCATTTTTGTACCGGCTGAACCTCATCGGGGCGACTACTTCAACTGCTCCTCAGATCATACAAAAACACCTGCTTGTCTCAATGCTCACTCACCACAGGAGCGCAGTTTGGACCATCGTGACAAAAACCCCGCCGATCTTCGCAAAATCGCTGCCATTCGGTCCCCACAGTAATTGGCAAACTCGCACTCCGCACTTCGCCCGCTAACCGCCGTAGCATCCCGGAATACCTGGCTCCCGCCCGCCTCCCGAATCTCGCTGGCCGCCGCCCAAACGCCGCCTCCGCCAGCAGCGAGTACCCAGCCAACTGCATGAAGTTGTCTCCCGGCAGCCCCAGCCCTTCGTCTTTCAGCTGGACCTTGAACCGCCGCTCCGCGTCCCCCCGCCGGCGAAAGCCGAACCGCGCGCCCCACGTAGGTCTGAGCTATCCTGAAATCGGAGACCCGACTTCCCATGGCGAACGTCCAACTCTATCTCGCCATTGGCGTTCCCATCCTGACCAACGCCGCCATGCTGAACATGATCATGGTCCTCATGAACAGCCGTTTCGACGGCCACGAAAAACTCTTCAGCGAGCAACTCCGCCGCGTCGAGGAAGTGTTAGACGCCCGCCTCCGGCTATCGAAGACAAACTCAACATCCGCTGACGCACTACGCCTCGTCTTCTTCCGCGACCAGGGCGACTACCTGCAAATCTCCTTCGAGCTGGAAAGCAGGCAAGCCTACCGCTGAAGTACCTGGGGATCCTCTAGCTCCACTTCCCCCTTCCCCCACACCGTCTGCCGCCCCACCCCCGTCCATTTCGCCGCTCTCAGATACGGCACGAACTCACTCAACTCGCCTTCGTACTCCGCCTCTCCCACAAACCCGCCAATCGGATGGTACCGGCCCGTCCGGCTGCTCCGCCGCGTCACTTCCATCTGGTCGAGTTGGCACCGCGTCATCCGCACCTTGGCCGCGCGTTCACCGAGCCCCCGGAAGTCGATCTCCAGCGGACCTTCGCCGTACATCTCGCGCAGCGTGCTCAGCCGGTCCCGGATGCGCCCCAGCAGGATGCCGAACTCCGGGCTCGCCGCCAGTTGTTGGCCGCTCTTCAACTCGGTCGGCGTCACGAACCGCACGCGGACATGAGTCACCGGCGCCGGGTCCGGGTCCAGGTTCAGCGACAGTGGGGGCAAGGCTTGGCTGAGCAGAAACGAGGCTCCATCGTAGATGGGTGCCGGGGCTTCACCGGGGCCGGTGATCTGCGAGACCTGCGTCAGAGTCGCCCGTCCCCGGCCCGGGCCTAGGCCTTCGTGCGCCAATTGGGTGAATGCCAGCACCAGGTACGTCAACGCCGGGCTTTTCATATCAAAGAGGTTGAGGTCGAACTGAAAGGCCGTCCCGCAGGCCACGGTGCAGCCGTCCAAATGCGTGGCGCGGAAGACGAAGGGGCGAGGCCAGTCGGAGAGGCCGCTGGGGCCCGGTCCGAGCGCGGAGGGTTCGAACATCCGGGCGTACGGGCATGTGGCGCGGATCTTGCATGCGGATGGGCCGGGACAATGGGGCACGCAGGCGATCCTGCGGAAGATAGTGCCGAAAGCGCCGCGCAGAATATTCGCCGACTTACCCGGAGGAAAGTAAATGGACTCGCGCGCCGTAAAGCAGAATCGCAGTGGATAAAGTTGAAAATCCAAATCTCATTCTACGCCGCCGCTCGCCGGTGCCGCCCGGACTCGGTCCTTCGAAAAAGCGTCGGCGCGCCGCGGCATTCACACAGACACACTGATGCATCCTCCGCGGCGAAGCTCGTTTTCCGCGGAGTGGAGGACGTCGTTGCTACAAGTTTATAAACGCCTTCATTTCTATGACATAGCAGTAACGTTTGACATCGGTATTGTTTCCGTTGGAAAATGGGGTTTTCGGGTAACGAGCGGGAGTAACTCAGCTGGTAGAGTGCGACCTTGCCAAGGTCGATGTCGCCGGTTCGAATCCGGTCTCCCGCTCCAATGAAAAATCCCGGTTTCGCCTCGCCATGATGAAACGTTTGCCCTTCCTGCTCCTTCTTGCTCTATCCGCTTTCGCTCAGGACTACAAGCTCGAATCCATCAGTAGTTCACCGGCAGTCCCCTCACCATACTCCTCTCTGCTTGACGCCCAGGGCTATCGCGTCGTCGGCCCAAAAGGACCTTGGTGCGAGGTTTGGTTCCTCAAATCGATCCCCACCGGTCCCAAGTCAACCGATGAGGCGATCGTCCTCCCGATCGCTCAGGGCACGTTGATGGGCATCCTGCGCTTCCCGGCTGCCGGGGCAGACCGCCGCGGTCAGGTCATCAAGCCCGGCCTTTACACCTTGCGATACAGCAACTTCCCGGTGGATGGCGCACACCAGGGCGTGGCTCCCCAGCGTGACTTTGCCTTGATAACCCCGATTGCCAGCGATCCCGACCCGGCAGCTACTCCAGATTTCGGCGCCCTGGTGGAAATGAGCCGCAAGTCCGGAACCGCGCACCCGGCCGTCCTCTCGCTCGAACTACCGGGCGGTACGACCTTCCCGGCCGTCGCCAAAGAGGGCGACAGCGACTGGGCGCTGAGCGTAAAGGTAGGCAACCTCGCCTTGGCAATCATCCTGGTCGGCCAGGCTGGTGGGTAGTAGCGTATTCGTCCTCGCCTGCGTCCCCAGTTCTCTGCCCCGCCGGACAGCTAAACCCCCAACGAATCCTTTAGCTAAGTCGGTCATTTCAGAAATACGCTAACGTATTTTTGGGGCCGTTACTGGATTTTTATCGAGGAGTGTTCAGCTTGTCGAGCAACTCGCGCAAGTCTTGTCGAGTGAACTTCCAT
>Ga0075030_100000205_pt1 | contig 48349 bp, 40 predicted proteins | sample LitLauG_LLR_2012_FD_71393 | JGI IMG/M metagenome (GOLD analysis project Ga0075030, IMG submission 71393) | Freshwater sediment microbial communities from Pennsylvania, USA - Little Laurel Run_MetaG_LLR_2012 | ecosystem: Environmental > Aquatic > Freshwater > Creek > Sediment | place: USA... | reverse complement strand
GGCATCCGGCATCCGGCATCCGGCGAGCGCAGCGAGCCCCGCACGCGCCCCCAACCGGCCACCGGCATCCGGCATCCGGCATCCGGCGAGCGCAGCGAGCCCCGCACGCGCGTCCAACCAGCCACCGGCATCCGGCATCCGGCATCCGGCGAGCGCAGCGAGCCCCGCACGCGCCCCCAACCGGCCACCGGCATCCGGCATCCGGCATCCGGCGAGCGCAGCGAGCCCCGCCCGCGCCAAGGGGGATACATGAAGCAATCCGCGCGGCGTCAACTTGCGGTCGGCCGGAAGCCTGGCAACAATTACATCATCGTCATTTTCGATAGCTGCCGCCACGACACTTACTTAAAGGCCAAACCCAAAGTAATCTCTAAGCTCGGCCAGGTGGAACGCCGCTGGTCCTACGCTTCCTGGACTGCCCCGTCCCATTACAACTTATTCTCCGGCCTGCTGCCGCACGACAGCCCCAAGCATGTGTTCGCCTCCGAATACTACAAACAGGACTTCCTGAAGTACTCCACGCGCCTGGAAGTCGAAGGCATCAGCTTTAAGTCACTGATCCCCAAACTCTACTTTCCGTCCTTTCTCCACGACTCGTTGGGCTACCGCACCCACGCCATGGTCTCCCTGCCCGTGCTGAATCCGCGCACCATCCTCAATACCGGGTTCGATACCTACCGCTTGATGGACCGCCACAACGACATGCGCGCCATGGTCAAGGAAATGCGATTTCCGGAAGATGCTCCGTCTTTCTACCTCCTGAACGTGGGTGAGACCCATTACCCCTACGCCCTGCCCGACGAACCGCCCGAGGAATGGCCGCGCATCAGCGGCATTCACGGCGTCTTCAAGCATCTCGACGACGAGCTGGTAGGTGGAAAACTCGTCCGCAGTAAAGATAAGTTCTTCAACGATGCCAAGCTCAAGTTACTCCGCCAACGGCAGATCCTGGCCGTGAAGTATCTCGACGGCGTCGTGGAAGAACTCTTCGATATCGTCCCCAAGAACACTTACATTACCATCACCTCTGATCACGGGGAACTGTTCGGCGAAGGCGGATACTTCGGGCATGGCCCCATCAATCACAATAAGGTCTTCGAAGTTCCGTTCGTCGAGGGTAAGCTAAGATGAGTTTTCACGTGGCGCCGGAACTGGCCTACATCGGCCCCGGCGCGGGTTTCGCGTTTCTAGGTTCCTTCCTCACGCTGCTGGGCGGCATCCTGTTGGGCGTGATTTCCGTGCTGCTCTGGCCATTTCGGTTGGCCTGGAGAGCCGCCACCGGGCGGCAGGGATACAAAAACGCGCGCATCCGCAAGCTGATCTTCCTCGGCCTTGATGGTCTGGACCCGGGCCTGGTCGAGCGATTCATGGCCCTCGGCAAACTGCCGAACCTGGCCCGCCTGCGCGAGCAGGGCGGCTTCCACCGCCTGCGCACCACCTTTCCCGCGCTCTCCCCGGTGGCCTGGTCCACCTTCGCCACCGGCGTCAACCCCGCTCGCCACGCCATGTTCGACTTCCTCAACCGCAGTCTGCATTCTTACATGCCGGAGTTGTCTTCCACGCGCGTCAGCGATCCCCGCCGGATCCTGCGCGTCGGCAAGTACCGGATTCCACTCAGCCGTCCGTACGTCGAGATGCGCCGCAAGAGCAGGACTTTCTGGAACATCCTGGGCGAGCATCACATCACATCCACCGTGCTGCGCGTGCCCATCACGTTTCCGCCCGAGAAATTCAACGGGCGCATGCTCTCCGCCATGTGCACCCCGGACCTTCTCGGCACCCAGGGCACCTTCGCGCTGTTCACCACCCGCCACGAAAGCGGCCACCTGGAAAGCGGCAACCGCTTTCCGCTGTTGTCAAAAGACGGCGCCTATGAAGGCCGGATCGAAGGGCCGCGCAACTCCATGGTGGAGGGCGGCGCGCCCATGCATATTCCTTTCGTGCTCCGGCCCGCCGGTCGGAACCAGGCCACCCTCACCATCGGCGGCGAGCGCTACCACCTGGCGCAAGGCCAATATACGCCGTGGATCACCCTTCAGTTCAGCGCCTCTCTGGGCATCCAGGTCAGCGGCGTGGCCCGCTTCCTGCTCACCGAAACCGAGCCGGAACTCTCGCTCTACGTCACGCCGGTCAACATCAATCCCGAGGATCCGGCGCTGCCCATCTCGCATCCCACTTACTACGCCACTTACCTCGCCAAGTTACTGGGCGTCTTCTGCACCCTCGGTATGGCTGAGGACACCTGGGCGCTGAATGAGCGCGCCATCGACGAGGATGCCTTCCTCCAGCAGGCTTACCTCATCTACGCCGAGCGCCAGCAGATGTTTTTCAGCGCGCTCGATCGAACCCGCCGCGGCGTGGTGGCTTGCGTCTTCGACACCACCGACCGCATCCAGCACATGTTCTTCAAACAGATGGACCGCGGCGGCCCATACGGCAAGACCATCGAGGACCTTTACAGCCGGGCCGACCAACTGGTGGGCAGGACTCTCCAGTATGTCGACAACGAAACCGTTCTCTTCGTGCTCTCCGATCACGGTTTCGCCTCCTTCGAGCGCGGCGCCGATATGAATGCCTGGCTGCTGCAAAACGGCTACCTGGCGTTGAAAGACGGCGCCACCGGCGAGCGCCAGTACCTCAAGGACATCGATTGGAGCCGCACCAGGGCTTACACCTTCGGTCTCGCCGGCATCTACATCAACCAGAAGGGCAGGGAAGCGCTCGGCATCGTCGCCCCTGGTGCCGAAGCCACCGCCCTCAAACGCGAGATCGCTGCCAAACTGGATGGCCTGCGCGACCACCACCGCGACCGGGTCGCAATCCGCAAAGCCTGGCCTTCCGAATCGGTCTACACCGGCCCTTATCTCGACGCCGCCCCCGACCTGATCGTCGGCTATGCCGATGGCTACCGAGCCTCCTGGGATGCGGCCGTCGGCAAAGTCACGGCGAACGTATTCTCGGACAACGAAAAGGCCTGGAGCGGCGATCACTGCGTCGATCCCCTCCTGGTTCCCGGCGTGCTGTTCTGCAACCGCAAGGTCTTCTCCGAGGACCCCGGCATTGAAGACTTGGCACCCACCGCGCTCGATCTGTTCGGCATCCAACCCCCGCCCTACATGGAAGGCAAGTCGCTGATCGAGCCTCGTCCCAAACCCCTGGAAAACGAGGTGGCTGCGTGAGGGTCCGTGGGGCAGGCCTCCGCGCCTGCCAGGCCTCTGCTTTCCTCTTGGCCCTCTTCCTGAGCTCCTGCTCCCACCAAGCCACGCAAGCCGCCGGCAAGCGCCTGATCGTTTTGGGTGTCGACGGCATGGACCCCGTCTTCCTGGAGACCCACTGGTCCTCATTGCCCAACCTGAACAAGCTGCGCACCGAAGGCTATTTCAGCCGGCTGGCCACCACCATTCCGCCGCAGAGCCCGGTGGCCTGGTCCACCGTAACCACCGGCATGGATCCCGGCGGCCACGGCATTTACGATTTCGTCCACCGCGACCCGGCCACCCGGCTGCCCATGCAGTCTATGACCGAAATCACCGGGGCCACCAAGGCCCTCCCCATCGGCCCCTACCTGATCCCTCTGGCCGGCGGCGGCATCCGGCAGACGCGTGCCGGCCGCGCCTTCTGGCAAATCCTCTCGGAGCACGGCATCGCTACCAACGTCATCCGCATGCCCGCCAATTTTCCGCCGGCCGACTGCGAAGCCGAATCGCTGGCTGGTATGGGGACTCCGGACCTCACCGGCACCAACGGCACCTTCCTCTTCTTCACCGACGATCCTGCAGAAACCCGAACTACGGTGGCCGCCGGGCAGATCGTCGCCGTCAAAGTGCAGGACGGCCGCGCGGTTCTGCGCGTCGAAGGGCCGCCCAACAGCCTCCGCAAAGACCACGCCACCACCTTCGTCAACCTGATCGCCCATCCCGACCCCGTCAACCCGGTCGCGCGCTTTGACCTGGCCGGCCAGCAGGTCGTCCTGAAGCAGGGCGAATGGTCCGATTGGCTCCACGCCGATTTTCACCTGATCGCTTTTAAAGGTGCCGCCGGAATGTTCCGGGTCTACCTGCAGCAGGTGCATCCCTACCTGCGCGTCTACGTCAGCCCCGTGAACATCGATCCGGAAAACCCCGCGCTGCCCATCTCCACGCCGGCCTCCTTCAGCCGCTCTTTGAGCTTGAAGCTGGGTCCGTTTTACACCCAGGGAATCGCCGAGGAGACCGCTGCCTTGCGCGCCGGTCTCCTGTCGCGCGCCGAATTCCTCGACCAAAGCAAAAAGATTCTGGCCGACAGCCTGCGCATGTTCCATTACGAGTTAGAGCGGTTCCGGGACGGCCTGCTCTTCTACTACTTTTCCAGCGTGGACCAGAATGCCCACATGCTCTGGAGCCGGCACGACGACGAGCTGCTCGAAATCTACCAGGGCGTGGACACCGCCATTGGCGAGGCCATGCGCGCCGCCGCCAACGGCGCGACCCTGATGGTCATGTCCGATCACGGCTTTGCCCGCTTCGATCGCGCCGTCCACCTCAACCGGTTCCTGATGGAGGCGGGCTTCCTGAGCCTCGACGACCCAACCAACCTGGGCGATGATCCAGCCTTCGTGCACGTCGATTGGACCAAAACCCAGGCTTACGCGCTAGGCCTCAACGCCATTTATCTGAACCTGGATGGGCGCGAACCCGGCGGCATCGTCTCCGGCTTCGACAAACAGACCGTGCTGGACGAAATCGCCGCCAGGCTGCTGGCCTTCAAGGATCCGGTCACCGGCGAACACGTGGTGGACAAAGTCTACCTCGGCGCCGCGTTCCAGGGCAGGAACCTGAAGTACGCCCCCGATATCCTGGTGGGCTTTCGCCGCGGCTATCGCGCTTCCTGGCAGACCGCGCTCGGCGCAGTGCCGAAGCTCACGCTCGAGGACAACACGGATGCCTGGATCGGCGACCACTGCATGGCCTCCGATGAGGTGCCCGGCGTGCTGCTGAGCAACCGTAAGATCATCGCGGCGGCGCCGGGGCTGGCCGATATCCCGGTCACCATCCTGAAGGAGTTCGGCTTGCCCAAGGCCGGCGGCATGATCGGAGAATCGGTATTCTGATGGACCTGTTCAACTCCGCGCTCAACTCGCTGCTCGCGCTCTTCTTCGCCGCCTTTGCCTGGGCGCCCCCGGTGTTGGGTCTCTCGGTGATTTCGGCGTTGGTGGGGATCGGGATGCTCTGGGTCTTCCGCCAAACCTCGAATCAGCAAGGCATGAAGACCGTGAAACGAAGAGTCTACGCCTCGCTGCTGGAACTCCGCGTCTTTGCCGATGAACCCATGGTCACCTGGCGCGCGCAGAAATCGCTGTTCGCGGCCAACCTCCGGTACATGGGGCTGGCACTGCGGCCGGCGCTGGTCATGGCAGCGCCGGTGGCCCTGCTGCTGATTCACCTGGAAGCTTTTTACGGCCGCGCCCCGCTGCCCGTGGGACAAGCGGCCGTCGTCACCATGGCGACCACCGGCCTCGTCGCGGGCGAACTGCAAGCCCCCGCGGCCGTGGCCGTCGAGACTCCTCCCGTTCACATCGTTGACGAACGCGAAATCAGTTGGCGCATTCGCCCGCTTGCCGCCGGCTCCACCCGGTTGCAATTCAACGTGGCCGGCCGCCCCGCCGGCATGACCATCGAGAGTGGCGGCCGGCCCCGCTTCGTCCCCGGCCGCGCCGTCAGTTCCGCCTGGTCCGCGATCTGGAACCCCGGTCAACAACGCATCGGCTCGTCTGCCGTGAAATGGATCGACGTCCGCTACCCCGAAGCCTCGATCGAGGTCCTCGGCCTGCGTTGCAACTGGCTGCTCTGGTTCCTGTTGGTTTCGATGGTGTCCGCGCTGCTCCTGAAGAAACGCTTCGGAGTAGTGCTTTGATCCGGCATCCGGCATCCGGCATCTGGCCACCGGCTGCCCCAGGTTATGAGGGAGAATGAAAGCATGTTGGGACCGTCCATCAAGCTGAACAAAGACCTGCTGGCTCGCATCAAAAAGGTGGCGGATGCCGGCGGCTACAGTTCGCCGCAGGAATTTGTGGAGCACGTTCTGGAACGCGAGCTTGCCAAACTGGAAGGCGCAGTCTCCGACGAAGAAATCGCCAGGAAGCTCCAGGGTTTGGGTTACCTCGACTAACGGAGGGGATCGATGTCAAAACCAGCCGTCGAATTTAACAAGGAACTGTGGGCACGAATCAAGCAGCATTCCGATGCCGCCGGTTACAGCTCACCGCTGGAGTTTGTGCAGCACGTGATCGAAAAGGAACTGGCGAAAACCGCTACCCCGGTCTCGGAAGAGGAAGCCGGCCGCAAACTGCAGGGCATTGGCTACCTGGATTTCGGGCGCGATATCTGAAAACCAGCCTCTTCGATCTGTTCAAAATCGGCATTGGTCCCTCCAGTTCGCATACGGTCGGACCCATGCGGGCCGCGCTTCGCTTCGTCACCGGCCTTCAGAGTGCCGGACTCTTGGCTCGCGTGGTCCGTCTGCGAGTCGAGTTGTACGGCTCGCTGGCGCTCACCGGCCTCGGTCATGGCACGCCGCGCGGAGTCCTTCTGGGATTATCTGGCCAGCAGCCCGATACCGTGGACCCCGCCGCCATCCTCCCTCAGAACCCGCTCTTCCTCGCCGGAAGCCATCCCGTCGCCTTCCAAATGGATCGCGACCTCCTCTTCCATCGCGAAGTCGTGCTGCCGGGCCACCCCAACGCCCTGCGCATCGCGGCATTCGCCGCCGACCAATCCGAACTCGCCAATCGCGTCTACTACTCCGTCGGCGGCGGCTTTGTGGTGGAGGAAGACGAGGATGGATTCGCGCGGGAACTCGCGCCGGTTCCCTACCCGTTTGATAGCGGCGCCGCGTTGCTTCGCCTGGGCGCGGAACACGGCTTGCGCATCGACGAAATGGTGCTGGCCAACGAGAAGATGTGGCGCGGCGAAGAGCAGGTCCAGTCCGGCATCTGGCGCATTTGGGCGGTGATGCAGGAGTGTACCCAACGTGGCCTGGAGACCGAAGGAACCCTGCCCGGTGGCCTGAACGTGCGGCGCCGCGCCCCGGCTCTGGCGCGTAAGCTGATGGGCAAAACCAGCGGGCCGTTCGGCGCCATGGATTGGCTCAACGTCTTCGCCATGGCGGTGAACGAAGAGAACGCTGCGGGCGGACGCGTGGTCACCGCCCCCACCAATGGCGCGGCCGGAATCATTCCCGCCGTGGCGCACTACTACATGCGATTCCACGACGGCGACGAAAGCGGCCTGTTCCGGTACTTCCTCGCCGCCGCTGCCATTGGAGTGCTCTATAAGGAGAATGCCTCCATCTCCGGTGCCGAGGTCGGCTGCCAGGGCGAGGTGGGTGTGGCTTGCTCCATGGCTGCGGCCGGTCTGGCCGCCGCCCTGGGAGGCGACAACGGCCAGGTCGAACACGCCGCCGAAATCGGCATGGAGCATAATCTCGGCATGACGTGCGACCCCATCGGCGGCCTGGTCCAGATTCCTTGCATCGAACGCAACGCGTTCGGCGCCGTGAAGGCCGTCAACGCCGCCCGCATGTCCATGGAGGACACCGGTAGCCACAAGGTCTCGCTCGACCAGGTGATTCAAACCATGTACCAGACCGGTATGGACATGCAGAGCCGTTACAAGGAGACGTCACTCGGCGGGTTGGCCGTGAGCGTGATCGAGTGTTAGTCGCTTGCGGCCTGGACGCGCGCGAGAATTGCCTGCGAAGGGTCGAAATCGGGTGAAGTGCCCAGACCGAACGCCACAAAATTGGCGAACTTGGCAAGGCCGACCATCAAGACCGCCTCCATGATCTGCTGGTCGTTGTAACCGTAGGTCTTCAGTGCGTCGATGTCACGACGAGAGACCTTGGTCGGCTGCCTGTTCAATTTAGCCGCGAAGTTCAGAAGGGCCTTGAGGGGCAGCGGGAGCTTGGCCGCGGTGTGATCGAGCGCGACCTGTTCCGGCTCTGGTCCTTGGATACCCAGCATGCGTACCATCTCGCAATGCGCGGCAAGGCAGTACGTGCTGAGGTTGGCTGCTGAGCATACGAGAAATATGTACTCCTTCTGCTGGCGGGTAAGCGCGCCCTCCTTAACCAGAATCGCATTGATGAGCTGGGCTTCGGCATCGATCAAATCGGGCCGTATGGTTTGCGCCCGATAAAACTTGGGGACAAACCCAAAACTGTCCTTGATCGCTCGCAGCGTCGGCAGGTCGTTCTCATCCGCCACAAAGGGGAAATAGCTCATGAGGTCCTCCCTTGTTCGCGTACTCTCGCCATGATCTTATCGGCGATCGGCTTTGCCGCGGTCTCGGGTAGATCGAAGGACCCGCTGTCGGTCAGAACCCGGATGGTCTTTCGGGCAGAATCGTAGACAACCTGGCAAGTCGTGCAATGCGAGACGTGAGCTTCCAGTTGAACGCGGACTTCCGCGGCGACCTCGCCGTCCAGGTAGTCCCCGATTGCCGCTATGAAGTCTGCGCAACTGATCACGCTGTTCCCCCTTTCGCGCCCACGGCAAAATGAGGTGTTAAAGCCTCGCGCAACATCAACCGGCCGCGCAAGTGGCGGGACTTGAGAGCGGGTATGCCCAAGCCGAGCGCCGTTGCAGCCTCTTCGATCGAGAGTTGCTCGATATCGCGAAGCATGAGAACGATCCGATACTTGGCGGGAAGCTTCATCAGGCTGTCTTCGACCAGCCCGCACATTTCCGCCTTGGAGTATAACTGCTCCGGGTCCTCGCTCCAGGCACGAATCTGCCGCGGCCGGAAGGTTTCGTCCGCGTCAATCGCATCGTCGTCAAGACTCTGCAACGGCTTGCGGTCGCGCAGTAGTTGAAGGCCCGTATTGCTGGCGATGCTCACCAGCCAGGTTGAGAACTTGGATCGCCCCTGAAAGTCTCCGAGATGCCGAAATGCTTTCAAAAACGTATCCTGCATCGCGTCGCGAGCCTCCTCCTGGTTCCCCAAGATCCCAACCAAAGTCCGGTAAACGCGCCGGCTGTGGCGGTTGATGAGATCTTCAAACGCGTCGCAGTTGCCGCGTTGTACTCTGGCAACCGCCTCGGCGTCGGCATCCGTCACCAGACCGTCACCCGTTGGACGGACCTTTGGCGCTAAAAGATTCGCTACTTTCGCAGAGATCCGCGGGAACGTTCTTCGAGGAACAAAATCCGGTATGGCACCGAGGCCAAACTGCAAGGTATTCAAGAAGCTGGTGAACGACGTCATGACCACAGCTTCCAATATCTCCTCGTCGCTAAATCCATGGCTACGAAGGCGAGTCACGTCCTGCGGGCCGAATCCGGAGGGTTCTTCGGCAAGTTTGAGCGCGACGTCGAGTAGCGCAACCTCAGCTTTGGTAAGGTCTGCCCGACGGTAGTCCGCCACCAGTTTGTCGACGTCCGCCGGGGATACGCCCAGAGCGCCCAAAATTTCAGAGTGTACCGCCACAAAATACCCGTTGCGGTTTGCCGCGGAGACCGTCAGAAGGATGCGCTCCTTTTGGATGCGGGTCAGTCGATCCTCCACGAGAAGCACCAGGCGGAGCGCTTCGGCTTCTGCAGCGATCACGTCGGGGCGCCGGCTCTGGGCGCGGAATACGTTCGGAACAAAGCCGAAATACTCGCGAAAGAAGGCAAATGGCGCAAACTGTTCGGGTTCGGTTTCCGAGGCGGCAAAATACGGCCCGGCGTGATGGGCACTCTCTTCCGCGTGCGGCGCCTTCGTGATGAATACCGCACCGGGAGGAATCGGCACAGGCGCAAAATCGGGGGATGCCCCGACGCCGGTTGACAGGCAGCTCAGGAAACTGGCCCAGGCTGCGATCAAAACCGTGTCCAGAACGATTTCCGAGGCACAGCACTGTGCGGTAAGGCCTGCGATATCCTCATGCGAGATGGCCGGGCCATTCACGCCAAGCTTGACGGCGAAGTCCAGTAGGGCCATATCCGCCCTCGGTAGGTCGCTGTGCCGGTAGTCGCGCAGGAGTTGATCGAGCCATTCCTCCGGTTCGCCGAGCAGGCACAACATCTGATAATGCGCCGTGGCACTGTAGGTGTTGCCGTTCGCCGCCGCGAGCGTCAGGAGCATTCGCTCCTTTTGCACGCGGGAAAGCGCCGAGTCTTGAAAGACGATGGAGGCGGCGAGAGCGCCTTCGGCCGCGACCAGTGTTGGGACGAGACTTTGGCAGCGGTAAAGGGACGGTACGTACCCAAGATAATCGCGAAAAGCAGCAAACGGTGCGAACGACGCACCCAGCTCGACCTCTCGCAGAAAACCCATATTCTCGTTATCTTAGCCTGTCCTGATAGACCAAATTGTTAACGTCCGCCGAGCGATAGAGCCGCCATTTTTCTGCATCTTTTTGCTCGCACCTCCGTCTTACCCGAACAAAGGCAATCTCAAAGGGGATGGGGAATATGGTTCCTGAAGATGGTTCCAACGATCCCAGTCGAGCGGCGGCCATTGCCAACGAAAGCAGAGGCCTCGTCGAGTTTGAAGCGGAAGCCCTGCCGCACCTGGACGCACTCTATCGAGCTGCGGCATCGATCCTGCGGAGCCGTGCTGAGGCTGAGGACGCGGTCCAGGAAACATACCTGCAAGCCCTGAAATCCTTTCATCGGTTCACGCACGGCACCAACTGCCGTGCCTGGCTGTTCCGTATCCTTTTCCACGTCATTTCTCACCAGCGCCGAAAATGGTTCGGTCGGATCGTTCTTAGCGAACGAGAAGAACTGGAGCAGACAACCTCCTATTGCCCACCGGTATCGGAGCACCTCACCGACGACGAAATGATTGCGGCCTTCCGGAAGGTCCCACAGCAATTCGCGGAAGTGGTCATGCTATGCGATGTTCAGGAGTTCTCCTACAAGGAAATCCAGGAGACGCTGGGGATTCCGATTGGAACAGTCATGTCGCGGCTGAGCAGAGGGCGGCAGGCCCTCAGAGCGCAACTGGCGGACTACGGGCCACGCGCGGGCATCGTCCGTGATGCCGCCCGCCCAGCAGGAGCCCCAGCATAACTAGAGGATCACGGAGCAGACCCGACAGGGCATGACTCAGGCGAACACCCGCCGAAAGTATTCGCGCGTGTGGCGGCGGATGTCGTGTAAGGTCGTATCCAGCCGCTGCTGATGCAGGTGTTCCGGGGTCCACCGCCGCACCAGGTTGGTGAGCACTTCGATCTGCGAGCGGGCGGTGGGCAGGCTGCCTTCGGCATGGCCGGTGGAGACGCGCTGGCCGTGATCCAACGCGCGGTAGAACGTGGCGGCGTCGCGCAGGAAATCGGCATCCTCCCGATCCAGGTGGCCCATCTTTTCGTTGACGTCGATGCGCGCAGGCGTGTTCAGCACCGGGTAGAAAATGCCGGCGCCCTTAAGCCGCAGATACATCAGAGCGAAGTCGATATCGTAGTAGCCGCCGATGCCGGCTTTGAGCGGATTGCGAGGTCCCTGCTCTCGTTCCAGGCGGGCGCGCATCTCGGCCAGTTCCTTGCGCGAGCGCATGCTTTGACCATAGCGGCGCCAATCCACATCCTGCAGTTCGTGCAGAAACTCGGTGGCGCGCTCCACGCTGCCCGCCAGCGCGCGCGATTTCATGTAGCTGATGCCTTCCCAGGCCTCGGCATGGCCGGCGAAATAGGCTTTATAGGCACCTTCGGTTTGCACCAGGTCGCCCGCGCGGCCGTTGGGCCGAAGGCGGGTATCGATGGCAAACAGGACGCCCTCGCCGGTGTAGGCGCTGAGCGTCTGGATGATGCGTTCGGCCACGCCAGTCCAGAAGACCTGCTCGGCCGAGTCGGCATCCGGGATGACGAAGACGAGGTCGGCGTCGGAACCGAGGTCGAACTCGCGCACACCCAGGCGGCCAAGCGCGATCACCATCATCTGGCCGGATGGCGCGTAGCATGCGCTGGCCGGAGGCGGCGCTTGGGTTAAGGCGATGCGGTAGGCCGCGGCAATCACCTGCTCGGCCAGCAAGGAGGTCTGGACCAACGTATGGAATACCGGCGCCGATTGCAGAAGACTCTCGGACTGGATGCGCAGCATCCGGCTGCGATAGAAACGGCGCAGCGCCGCGGCATCTTCCAACTCCCCGCCGTAGAATTCGACCGGCGTGCCGATGTCGTCCAGCAGTTCCGGGTAGCGCAGCAACTGATCGCCGAAGTAGCCGCTGTGTTTGAAGATGTCGAGCACCGCCGCGGTCAGTTCGCGATCGGACTCCAGCCTGCCGAGCGTGCCCGGCGACGCGATGGCCCGCTCCAAAAAGTGCTCCAGGCGCTCGCGGCCGCGAAGCAGATCGGCAGAGGCAATGGCTTGGGCCAGTTGCGGCGCGCGATTGCCCAGAAGCCGCGCCAGATTGTTTGCAGCCGCCGGCAATTCCACTTCCTCCTGCGGCGAGGCCGGTTCCGGGATGGTGTAGTACAGGGGTTTGTGAGCGTGCACGACGCGGTCGTAGATTTCGCGCACGGCACGAAGGTGCTCATCCAGCCTCTGTTGGAGAGTTTCCCCTTGGAGCGCTTCGCCGGTCGCGTCCCGCGGCATGCGGGCGGCGAGCCGGTCGAGCCGTTCGGAGTCGGAGGGCAGAGTGTGAGTCTGCCTATCCTCTTCGACCTGAAGGCGGTGCTCGAGGTAGCGAAGGAACTGGTAGGCGGTCGAGAGTCGCGCGTATTCCAGGTCGGAGAGAAAGTCTTTGTCGCGCAGGCGGAACAGGGCGAACATGGTGCCGCCGTGACGCACCCACTGCTCGCGTCCTCCATACAATCGCTGCAGACACTGGGCCAGGAATTCGATATCGCGAATGCCACCCGGGGTCAATTTGACGTCGAGCCCGGTTTGCAGGCCGCGCTTGGCAGCCAGTTTTTCGCTCATGCGCTGGCGGGTTTCGGAAACCGATTCCATGGCGCGAAAATCGAGCGAGCTCTGGTAAATCAGCGGCTCGACAAACTCCAGCAGGGCGGCACCCGCTTCGGGTTCACCGGCCGAAACCCTGGCTTTGATCAGCATCTGCTTTTCCCAATCGCGGGCACGCGTGGCGTAATACTCTTGCGCACCGTCCAGCGAAATGCAGACCTCGCCCAGGGTGCCGTCCGGGCGCAAACGCAGGTCCACGCGGTAGCACGGGCCATCGGCGGTGTACGCGGAAAGCAGCGCGGTGTACTGGTTGGCTACCTTTTTGTAGAATTCCTTGTTGGTCAGGCTCTGGGCGCCATCGGTATGGCCGTTGCCGCCGTAGACGAACATCAGGTCGATATCCGAACTGTAGTTGAGCTCCTTGCCCCCGAGTTTGCCCATCGAGACGACGGAGAAGCCGCACGGCCGCCCGTCGGCCAGCCGCGGTTCGCCGTACCGGGTCACGAATTCGGCGCGGATGCCGCGGTAGGCCACGTCGAGGATGGCATCGGCGAGGTTCGAGAGCTCCTCCGTAACGTTCGACAGCGTGGCGAAGCCGAGCACGTCGCGCAACAGAATGCGAAGCAGTTGGCGGCGCCGGAAGCGAGCGAGTTCGGCGGCGGAAGGGACGCCCGAGTAAGCCGTGCCCAAAAAGTCGAAGAGCCGCATCTCGTATTCCTCGGCGGTGAGTACCCGATACAGGCTGCCCGAATTGGCCACCTGAAGGATGCGCTCCGGGCTCTTCAGAACGGCTTCGGAGAGGAATTTGCTGTACGAAAAAACATTGGCGGCGCAGCGCAGGGCTGAAGGCGAACTGCAGATGCGGTCGAAGGCGGAGGGCGACTCCTGGCGCAGGCATTGCAGATAATGGGCGGCGGCGGCCGGGTCGGGCACGGACGCCAGCAACAGTTGGATACGGGTTCGAATGCGCTCCGGAAGCCCGGAGGCAAGCCGGCGTCCTTGTTCCGTAGTCTGCATGCTTCAGGCGAACGTGGCCACGACTGCGATTATATCGTTTGGCGGAACGTTGGAATTCGGTAAGTCGCGGGGGCCTGGCAGTTAGCGGCGAATCATCTTATCGTACGCACCGTGGGTGCCGATCCAGACCCAGGTAAATTCAGTTGATTCCAAGACAGCTGGTGCCCCGGTTTCGATCGCCGATTCGGACGGTAAACCTGGCGCGGGACTTCACAACGGCGGCCAGTCTCTAACGAGCCCTTCTTGCCGCTCAGCCCGCGCTTCCTCCCGCAGGAAATCCAGCCGGCCGGCCGCCGCATCGGAACCGAGCTGCCGATCCAAGCGCTCCTGCTCGATTGCGTGGACGCGCTCGGCAATCGGGGCGAATTCGTCCGAGCTCAGGTCTTGAATTGCCCGTTCTATCTCTTCCATGCGGCTCATGTTTCAATCTCAACGCGGACTCGTTCTCACGCCAGTTTGGCCACAACCGCGATCCGGTCTTCCGCCTGCACCGGACCGGGCGAGAGCACCCGGGCATAGAAGCCGCTAAGGCCCCAACGCGGCGAGGTGTAATCGCCGGCTCCCACGCGATCGTCGCTCAACTCTTCCTTCAACGTCTCGCCGTAGATGTCGAGTTGGCTGCAAGGGCCTCGCGGCTGGGTGATTTCAAGCAGCGCGCCGCCGGCCTGGATCTCGTCGCCAATCCGGATATCCCGAATCGTGAGGCCGCGCGTGGTGAGATTCTCGCCCAAAGCGCCGTAGAAGATCGGGTAGCCGCGGGCGCTAAGCTCGTCCACCACTTCGGACGCAATGATCAACACGGCCTTGCGGGGGCCGCCGTGGATCTGCGGATGATGGTGAAGATCGCCCTCGATCCCGAGCGGGGTGACGAAGCCTTGCGCCATGGCCCGCTTTGGAAGCCCGCCCAAAGACGTGTTGATCTGGATGATGATGCCTTGCATAGACTGGGCAGGCCGGGGGCCTGCCCCACTTGACTAGATGTCGTAGTACAACGCGAACTCGTACGGATGCGGCCGCAACCGCACTGCCTCCGCCTCGTTCTTGCGCTTGTAATCGATGAAGGTCTCGATCAGCTCTTCGGTGAATACGTCGCCGCGCAGCAGGAATCCGTGGTCGTCACCCAGGCAGGTCAACGCTTCGTCGAGGGAGCCGGGCATCGAAGGTACGCTCTTCATCTCTTCCGGGGACAGGTCGTAGATGTCCTTGTCGAGCGGCTCGCCGGGATCGAGCTTGTTCAGCACGCCATCCAGACCGGCCATCAGCATCGCCGCGAAAGCCAGGTACGGGTTGGCGGATGGATCGGGTGGGCGGAATTCCACGCGCTTCGCCTTCGGGCTGGCCGAATACATCGGGATGCGGCAGGCCGCCGATCGGTTGCGCCGCGAATAGGCCAGATTCACCGGCGCTTCGTAGCCCGGCACCAGCCTCTTGTAGCTGTTAGTGGTGGGTGCGATGATCGCCGAGAGCGCCCGCGCGTGCTTCAGCAGCCCGCCGATGTAATGCAGAGCCAGTTCGCTCATTCCGGCGTAGCCGTCGCCCGCAAACAGCGGATTGCCGCCTTTCCAGAGGCTCTGGTGGCAATGCATGCCGCTGCCGTTATCGGCGAAGAGCGGCTTGGGCATGAAGGTCACCGTCTTGCCGTACTGGTTGGCCACGTTGCGAATGACATACTTGTATAACATCATGTTGTCGGCGGACTTGACTAACGTGTCGAACCGCTGATCGATCTCGCACTGGCCGCCAGTGGCGACTTCATGGTGGTGGCACTCGATATTCATGCCGCACTTGATCATGGTCTGCACCATTTCGCTGCGCAGATCCTGATAGTGGTCCGTTGGCGGTACCGGGAAGTAGCCCTCCTTATACCGGGGCCGGTATCCCAGATTATTTTCGCGGCGCCCGGAATTCCAGCGGCCTTCCTCGGCATCGATAAAGTAGAAGCCTTCGTGCTGGTTCTGGTCGAAGCTGACGTTGTCGAAGATGAAGAACTCGGCTTCGGCGCCGAAGTACGAGGTATCGGCAACGCCGCTGTTCTTCAGGTAGAGTTCGGCTTTCTGGGCGATCCAACGGGGGTCGCGTTCGTACCGCTGTTTGGTAATGGGATCCTTGACGTCGCCGTACATCACCAGGGTGGGAGTCTCGGCAAAGGGATCCATAAACGCGGTATTCGGATCGGGAATCAAGAGCATGTCACTCTCATGGATCGCCGCCCAACCGCGGATACTCGATCCATCCATTCCGAAGCCTTCTTCAAAGCTGGATTCATCCAGCTCGCTCATGGGGTAAGAGACATGATGCTGCAGGCTCGGAATGTCGGTGAACCTCAAGTCGAGCTGGCGGGCATCGTTTTTCTTCGCAAATTCTAGGACTTCTTGGGGGCTCATCATCTCTACATAGTAGCGTGCACGGGTGTTTCACCGGGGAGGGGTCACAGCGCCTTGGTCATTTTCAGAAAATGGCACGGCAGCCTGGCCGGCTCGCCCGGGGGAAACTCTTCTTCTCCGCAATCCTGGTAACCCAACCGGCGGTAGAAGGCCGGCAATTCCTCTCGCAGGTTCACCACTCTGAGATCGACGGCCTTCCACCAGCATTCGCGGCCATAGTCCTCGGCTGCCTCCATCAGCAGCCGCCCCAACCCGGTCTTCTGCCGCGCCGGATCCACGGAGAGCAATCCCAGGTATCCCCGTTCGCCGCGCCGCTCCAAATAGACGCAGCCCGCCACACCTGCCTCATTCCGCGCCACCAGGAACCTGCCCTTCTCCAGCAACGCGCGCACCATGTCCAGATTGACCCGGTTGCCGTCGATGAAGAACTTCTCCACCGCGAAAGCCGCGTTGATGAGTGCGGTCAGCGCCTCGGCATCCGCCGTTTTCGCCATCTCCACCCGCATTCAGTTGTGCATCGCTTTCGGCTGGAGTTGCGGCGGAACCGCGGCGTCGGCAAACGCAAAGCCGGAGACGTACGCCAGCTTCAGGACTTTGGTCATCTTCTCGAAGTTGATCTTGTCGACCGTATCGGTGACTTCATGGTAGTCCGGATGGAAGCCGGTGAACCACCAGACCGCAGGCACGTCATGCTGCAAGAAGGGGTACTGGTCGCTGCGGAAAAGGATTTGGGTGGCGGCGTCGCGGTCCCACTTGTAGGTGAGCTTGAGGCCCACCAGTTCGTTGGCCTGCTCCACCACCTTGCGGTAATCCGGGCTGTAGTGGGTGCCAATCAGCCCCAATTCGTTGGTGGTGTCGGCTGAAATCTCAGGCACCGCCGGAGCCTTGGGCGTGGCCGTTTCGTTGCGGCCGATCATGTCGAAATTGATTTGTGCGCGCGTGGTTGCGAGCGGGCGCAGCGGGTTGGATACGTAGTAGTAGGCGCCCAGCAGGCCGCGCTCTTCCGCGGCGAAAACGATAAATAGCAGCGACCGCTTGGGCTTCACGGGATTCCGAGCAAACGCGTGCGCCAGTTCCACTACCGCCACGGTGCCCGACCCGTTGTCGTCTGCGCCATGCATTACCCCCGCCGGGCTCACGCCATTATGGTCATGGTGGCCGCTGAAGACGATCGTTTCCGCTTTGAGCGTGGGGTCGCTGCCTTCCAGCAGCCCCGTCACGTTGTAGGAGCCGGCCCGCTTCCGCTCGGTCACCACGTTGCTGAGCGAGACCTGGGTGTTCGGCACCGCGAACGACATCGGACTTGGCTTTGCGTCGATACGGTTCTGCACCTCCGCCGAATTCTTTCCCGCCGCCGCGAACAGATCGTTTCCGATGGCCGGCGAGATGATCACCAGGGGTATCGTAGCGCCGCCCTCGGCCAGGACTTCCGGCGCGATGCGGGCCGATGCCGCCGACATCGCCTGCCCCCGCCCGCCGCCACCGCCCGCGGCGTGGCCAGGCTCCGCCATCGCGAGCACTGCGACAGCGCCGTGCCGTTGAGCGTTTAGCGTCTTCGAATAGTTGTTGGCATAGCGCGTGTTGCCAGTGCCGTTGAAGACCGACCGGGCATCATTCTCCTGCGGTTCGTGGTTGAAGATCAGGACCACCTTGCCCTTAACATCGATGCCGGCGTAGTCGTCGTAACCCAACTCCGGCGCACTGATGCCGTAGCCGGCGAAGACCACCTCGCCGCCGAATGTTCCCTCGTTCGGAAAGTTGGCGATAACGTCCGGCGCCTGCGCCTTGGTGATGCTCATTCCGTGTTGCACGATGAGCGCGCTCCTCTGCCGGTCCACCTGGTATTCGATCAGCGGCACGGGCTGCAGGTACGAATCGCCCACCAGCGGCTTGAGCCCGGCCTTGGCGAACTCGCTGGCGATCCACTGCACCGCGGCCTCATCGCCGCGTTCCAGCGAGCGCCGCCCTTCCAGTGCGTCGGAGGAAAGAAAGGTCAGGTCAGCCTTGAGCCGCTCCGCCCGTATGGAATCGAAGCCATCGGCTATGCGCGACCGAGTGCCTTGCGCATCCAGCAGAGCAGCCAGCAGGAACAGTGCGAGTTTCCGCATGTCTACCTCCCCGGCATCTTCTGGACCAGAGTGTTGGCCATCCGCGAATCCTCGAACTCGGTGCGGTCGCCGGCCTTCTTGCCCGGCGCCGGCAGCAGGCGCGCCGCCAGCGGCTTATTCCACTTGTAGGCCAGCGACGCTACGTCGCCGAGGATACGCGCGATCTGCTCCACGCTAATGTCGCCGGGCAGCGGCACAGTATCCAGCCCGCCCGCGCAGACCGCCGAGTAGGCCAGCAGCGAGTCCATGTTGTAGGTGCCTTCCTCCCAGCGCTTGGCAAGGAGATTGTCTTCCAGCACGGGCACCATGAGTCCGGAGTAACCCACCTGCTTGACGGGCGCTGTTTTCACGGCGCGCGTGATGATGGCCGCCGCGGTCATGGTTCCCCCGGCGCCGAATGGCCCGCCGGTGAAGGCTTCGATGGCGCCCGCGATCGAGACATCGCCCAGCGGCGCCGGTGTAGGATCGATGCCCGCGTAGTTCCATCCGCTGGTGGCCGCGACGTGGTTAGCTACGGTTTCCGCCGCGCTCAGGTGCCGCGCCAGTGCCGCCGCCAGTTGCTTTTCGGCCTCCGCGGGCTCCTTGTATCGGCTGAATACGTCGTGCACTACGCTCGCGCCTTCCAACCCGACGGCGAAGGCGTGAGCCGTACCCAAATGGTAGGCCGCTGGATAAAACGGGGTGTACGGTTTCACCATTGCTGCCGTAGCGAAGTTCAGATTGCCGCCGCCGTGCGGGCTGCGCTCGGAAACGGTCTTAATCATCTTGGCCGCTTCCCGAATGGCGCGCCAGTGGATGCCGTCTTCCCCCGCCACGATCAGGCTGGCGTTGGTCTTGATGCCGCTCGAAAGAATGTCGGCCAGCAGGGCCACCGGCGCCGCGTCGTCATCGTCGCCGACCATGGCAGTTCCGATGTTGGGCGTGAAACCCAGCTTGGCTCCGAGTTCCGCGTACTTGCCGACCAGCGCGAGCGCTGCCTCGCGCTTCATTCCAGCCGTCCACTTGGGAAACGGCTGCGTGACGACGCGGATGGTTTCGACTTCGAACCCGGCGGCGCGATAAGATTCCCGCGCGCTGCTCAGGAACTTCACAGTTTCCTCGACTACCGAGGTGTAGTTCTTGGAATCGATGTTGATGAATGCCGTGATGGCCCGCACTTTGGGCCGGGTATCCGCCGCGCAAGCGAGCAACGCCAGCGTCAACCCAAGCAATACTTTCCACATGGGTTGGTTATACCACGGCGATGAACCCAGCCAGAATGGCCGTGTTACAGCACGTGGATATTCTTCCGCGCGCAGATCTCCTTGAGGATCTTGGGCCACACACTCACCGTGACCTCGCCCAGGTGGGCTTTGCGCAGCAACAGCATCAGCGTGCGGGACTGGCCGATGCCGCCGCCGATCGAAAGCGGAATCTCGTTATTCAGGATTGCCTGGTGGTAGGGATACTTCAGAAAATCCAACTGCCCCGTCATCTCCAGTTGCTGCTTCAGGGAAGCGGCGTTGACGCGGATTCCCATCGATGACAGTTCGTGCCGGCGCCGGGTGACGTGGTTCCACACCAGGATGTCGCCATTGAGGCCGTGGCAGGGGCGTCCGTCGATCGACCGCGTCTCGGTCACCCAGTCGTCGTAATCGGCGGCGCGCATTTCGTGCGGGTAGCCGTCCTTAAGGGTCCAGCCGATCCCGATGATGAATACCGCGGGGCATTCCCGCAGGATGGCGGTTTCCCGCTGTTTGCGGGGGAGTTCGGGGTACATATCCAGGATGTCTTCGGCGTGCAGGAACGCGAGCTTCTGCGGCAGATTGGGATACTTTGCGTTCTTCAACTGCGGGAACATCTCCTGAATGTGAGCTTCGGCGTCCACCAGAACTTTCCAGATGCCGCTCACGGTCCGCTTGAGGAACTCCAGGTCGCGTTCGTAGAAGTGGATGCTGCGCTCCCAGTCCCATTGGTCCACGTAGGCGCTGTGGTCGTGGTCCAGGAAGTAGTCCTTGCGGACGGCGCGCATATCGGTGCACAGGCCTTCGCCCGGTTCCATGCCGAAGCCCTTCAGGGCCATCCGTTTCCACTTGGTGGCCGCCTGTACGACCTGGGCGTCGACGGGGTGCTTGTCCCGGTCGTTCGGGATGTGGAACTGGATTGGCGTGCGCGAGCCATCGCGATCCAGGTAGTCGTTGACGCCGCTCTCCACGTCGACGATCAGAGGCACCGTGACCATCATCAGGTTGAGGGCCTCGCATAGGTGTTCCTCGATGAAGTTCTTGGCCGCAAAGATGGCCTTCTGAGTTTCCTTGGGAGACAGCAGGGAGTCGTAATCCTGGGGCAGGATCCGCTCCAGTTCCTCGTAGTCGCCAATGCCGGGCCCCGCGAGGTCTGCCTTCTTGTCGTACATCAGACTTGTACCTCCGAATCTACTATACGCCCTGGCGCGGCTATTACCAACTGTGGGGTGGTTCTACCTGGCGCGTGGAAGCCACGGAGAAGCAGGGAGACGGCTGGCAAAGGCTGGCAACGGCTGGCGGGGTGGTATAAACGGGAAGCGCCAACGACCTGCCCCACCGATCTGCCAGTCCCCCTAAATCCCGAAGATGTCCGAGCAACCGGCTGTCTAACGCTGTCGGCTGTCTGAGCTCAGGGGTCGTGGTATCACGAGTCGCGCTATAATAGCAAGAAGAAAGCTCTGAGAGGATCCGTGTCACTACGCACATATTTCCGGTTTTTCACCCACACTCTTTTAATGCCCGTGCTGGAGAGCGGCGAGGAAACCCTCGTTGGCGGGCAGGCGGTCATGGAGGGTGTGATGATGCGGGCGCCACACAGCTATTGCGTGGCGGTGCGAAGGGCAGACGGCGAGATCGTCACCCAGGAGCAGCCGCTGCCCCGGATGTCAGAGATGTACAAGATCTTCAAGTACCCGATCTTCCGCGGCGTAGGCACTTTGTATCAGGCGATGAAGCTGGGCATGCAGGCGTTGAAATTCTCGGGCGACGTCGGGATCCGTGACATTCAAGAGGCGGAGGCCAAGGAAAAGGGGGCCAAGGCCCCGGCGGAAAAATGCGAAAAGGCACCGAAGGGATTGCCAGGCTGGGCGCTGGCGGTGAACCTGGTCCTCTCGCTTGGGATGTTCATTTTCATGTACAAGTTCATCCCCCTGTTCCTGGCAACCAGGCTCAAGACCGTATACCCGGAGTTCGAGGGGCGGATCGCTTTCAACCTGGCCGACGGGGTGTTCCGCATGCTGATGTTCCTCGTCTTCATGTACCTGCTGTCGCTGATGAAGGACATCCACCGCGTCTTCGAGTTCCACGGCGCGGAACATAGAGTAGTTTTCAATTTCGAAGCCGGCCAGCCGGTCACGGTAACGAACGCCCAGCGGTTCACAACCTTTCATCCGCGCTGCGGCACCAGCTTTCTGTTCGTGGTGATCATCGTTTCGATCGTCTTTTATACTTTCATCCCGTTCGATGGCTTCGCGGCGAAACTGATTTCGCGCGTGGCGTTGTTGCCTTTGATCGCGGGCGTTAGCTACGAGCTGATTCGCTTCGCGGCCAAGCGGCGCGGTTCGGTGCTGGCCACGATTACGGCGCCGGGCCTGTGGCTGCAGCGCATTACCACCAAACCGCCGGCTGACGACCAGACAGCGGTGGCGATCCGCGCGCTGGAAGGCGCCATGGCGCTCGAAGAATCCCAAGGCGGGGAACTGGTCATCGCGTAAACCGGCGCCTCATCCAACATGCAATTCGCTCCCAGGCTTGAACAGCTCGAAAAACGCTTCGACGAGCTAACCCGGCAGATGGCCGACCCGGCGGTGATCGGCGACTCCGCCGAGTATCGCAAGGTAACCAAGGCGCAAAGCGACATCTCCGATGTGGTGGCCATGTATCGCACATGGAAGAAGGTGGACGACAGCCTGAGCCAGGCGCGCGCCATGCTGCAGGAGCCCGATGCGGAACTCCGCGAGATGGCGCAGCAGGAAGTGGCACAGTTGGAGCCGGAAAAGCAGAAGATCGAAGATCAGATCAAGATTCTGTTATTGCCCAAGGATCCGAACGACGAGAAGAACGTGGTGCTGGAAATCCGCGCGGGCACCGGCGGCGATGAAGCCACGCTGTTTGCGGCGGAGATTTTCCGCATGTACACGCGCTACGGCGAAACGCAAGGCTGGAAGTTCGAAGTAACGTCGAGCAGCGAATCGTCGGTGGGCGGGCTCAAGGAAGTCATCGCGCTGGTCAGCGGCAATAAGGTTTATAGCAAGCTGAAATACGAAAGCGGGGTTCACCGCGTGCAGCGCGTTCCGGTGACGGAACAGCAGGGACGCGTCCACACGTCGGCAATCACGGTGGCGGTGCTGCCGGAAGCAGACGAGGTGGAAGTGAAGCTCGAGGCGAAGGATATCCGCATCGATACCTTTTGCTCTTCGGGGCCCGGCGGCCAATCAGTCAACACCACTTATTCCGCGGTGCGCATCACGCACTTGCCGACCGGCCTTGTGGTTTCCTGCCAGGATGAGAAATCGCAGATCAAGAATCGCGCCAAGGCCGAACGCGTGCTGCGTTCGCGGCTCTACGAATTGGAACTGGAGAAGCAGCAGGCAGCGCTGGGCGCCGAACGCCGCACTCAAGTCGGGACCGGCGACCGCAGCGAGAAGATCCGCACCTACAACTTCCCGCAGAACCGGGTGACCGACCACCGTATCGGGTTAACCCTCCATCAGTTGGACTTCGTGATGGACGGCAAGATGGACGCGATCGTGGACGCGCTCACCACGTTTTACCAGTCCGAAAAGCTGAAAGAAGACAAGTCGGTGAGCGGGCAGGACGCGGCCTGAGTCATCGCGCGTTCCATTGAACCCGCGCGGACCCCCAGGGGGGGCCGCCATACGGAATATGACCTTGCAGACGGCGTTGCTCCAAGGTGCGGCCCTGCTGAAGGATGCCGGAATTGCGGCGCCCCGTCTCACCACTGAAGTTCTGCTTTCCCACGCTCTCCATTGCGAGCGCGTCTATCTCTACGCGCATCCGGAACAGGAATTGAAAGAAGTGGAGTGGATCCACTACGGCCGGTACCTGCATGAGCGGATGGAAGGGAAACCGACGCAGTACATCACCGGCCGCCAGGAGTTCTACGGCCGCGAATTTCGTGTGACACCAGACGTATTGATCCCGCGGCCGGAAACCGAACATGTGGTGGAAGTGGCGCTTGAGACCGCGCGCGCGGCACGCCGCATCCTGGACATTGGCACTGGGTCGGGCGCGTTGGCTGTGACGCTACAACTCGAGACGGACGCGGCTGTATGGGCCACGGACATCTCGGCGGCGGCGGCGGCGGTGGCCGCCGGAAATGCCGCGCGGCTGGGGGCGCGCCTGCAAGTGGTAGTATGCGACTTGATGGAGGCGATCGGGCCGGGTACGATCGACCTGATCGTCTCCAATCCGCCCTACGTACCCGGCACGCAGCGTGAAGGCTTGCAGCGCGAGGTTCGCGACTGGGAACCCGGCGTGGCACTGTTCGGGGGCGCGCGAGGGTTCGAACTCTACGAACGCATCGTGTCTGATGCGCCGCGGGTGCTGCGGCCGGGCGGCTGGCTGATCATGGAACTGGGCTTCGGCAGCCTGGACCACCTGCGTGGCTTGCTGGCTGGTTGGAAGGACGAGCGGGTCGAGCCGGATCTGGCCGGAATTCCGCGGGTGATCGCGGCGCGGGCTGGTTGGTAGCGCCAATCGTAAGATTGGTGAGCGGGTGGCGGCCACGGCGGATGGCCTATCCACGGGCTATACTCGTAGTTCCCGTGTTCCATTCCATCGAAAAGCAAGTTTCCAGCGCCGTCCATGCGCACATCCAGGCACGCTACGGCGTAGATCTCCAGGTAAATGTGGAGCAGCCGCGGCAAAGCGAGTTTGGCGAAATGGCGGTGCCGGTGGCCTTCCAACTGGCGAAACAACTGCGGCAGGCGCCCAAGAAAATCGCCGCCGAACTCGTGGCCGAGATCGGACCCATACCCGGAGTAGCGGCCCTGGAAGTGGCTGGGAATGGCTACATCAACATCCGGCTGGACCGCGGCGAATACGGGGCTGTGCTGTTGCGCGGCGACGCGGAACCGGAGCCCGACAGGGGTGAGAGAATCATCGTCGAACACACCAACATCAACCCCAACAAAGCGGCACACATCGGCCACCTGCGCAACGCTACCCTGGGCGACACGTTCGTTCGCATGCTGCGTTCCCGGGGGCAGCGGGTCGAGGTGCAGAACTACATCGACAACACGGGCGTACAGGTGGCGGATGTGGTGGTGGGCTTCCACTACCTGGAGAACAAGACCTCGGCCGATGTGAGGGCGCTGCTGGCCGACCCGGCGGTGCGCTTCGACTATTACTGCTGGGACCTGTACGCGCGCACATCCAGCTACTACAAGGACAGCCCGGACTCGTTGAAGTGGCGAAGCGCGACGCTGCAAGCCATCGAAGCCGGGGAGGGCGACTTGGCGGAAGTGGCGCACCTGGTGGCCGACGCCATCGTCGCGGCACACCTGGCGACCATGCTGCGGCTCGGCGTGGAGTACGACGTGCTGCCGCGCGAAAGCGAGATTCTGCATCTGAAGTTCTGGGCGGCGGCCTTCGAACTGCTCAAGGAGCGAAAGGCCATTTACTTCGAAACCGAAGGCAAAAACGCCGGGTGCTGGGTCATGCCGGGGCTCTCCGAGGAGGGCAAAGTGATCGTGCGGTCCGACGAGACCGTGACCTACGTGGGCAAAGACATCGCCTACCAGCTCTGGAAGTTCGGGCTGCTTGGCAAGGACTTCTACTATCGTCCTTTCAAGACCTATCAGGACGGGCGTGTGCTGTACGTGACCACCGACGAACCGGTGGCCAGCGGGCAGCAGTTCGGACATGGCACGCGGGTCTACAATGTGATTGACGCGCGCCAATCGTATTTGCAGGACGTCGTGGTGGCGGGGCTGCGCGGGCTGGGCTACGAACAGCAAGCCGGCCAATCGATTCACTTTTCGTACGAGATGGTGGCGCTCTCGCCGCGCTGTTGCGCCGATTTGGGGATAGCGCTCTCCGAGGAAGACCGCAAGAAGCCTTACGTGGAAGTCTCCGGGCGGAAGGGCCTCGGTGTGAAAGCCGACGACCTGCTGGATAGGCTGATTGACAAAGCGCTGGAAGAGGTGGCTTCCCGGCACGCTGAGAACACGGCGGAAGAAAACCGGACCGTGGCCACCCACATCGCGGTGGCTGCGCTGCGCTATTTTCTGCTGAAGTATACGCGCAACACCGTGATCGCGTTCGATCTGCAGGAAGCGTTGAGCTTCGAAGGCGAGACCGGCCCCTACCTGCAGTACTCGGCGGTGCGCGCGCGCAACATCTTGCGGAAGCTGGAAGAGAAGGGCGAGAAGATCCCCGCTTTTGCCACGGCACTCAGCGCGGAAGCCATGGCGCGTCAACTCCGGTTCGAGGACTTCTGGCAGGTCTTACTGGCGGCATCGAAGGCGGATTCGGCCATAGAGAACGCGGTGACCGCCGGAGAACCGGCGCACGTGGCGCGGTACGCGTTCCAAGTGGCGCAGGCGTTCAGCAACTTCTACCAGAAATACACCATCATCCATGAGGAGAACCAGGAGAAGAAGGTGTTCCTCCTTTGGATGACGGATTTCTTCCGCCGCCAACTGGAACGCACGGCGGCCGTCTTGGGCATACAGATTCCGGCGTATATGTAGCGCCTGTTGGCTACGCCGGGGTCACTTCTTCGGCGCCTCCTTGCCTGCCGATTCCGCCGCCTTGGGCGGCTTTTCCTGAACATCTTTGCCGGCCGCTTCCTTTGCTTCAGCAGCCGCGGCTGCCGCTGCTGCCTCCGGTGGCACGGTGAGGTACTGGACGATCACCGTGATTCTGCGGTTGGAGGCCGCAACAGGATCTTCGGGGTGCCGGAGCTGGCGTTCGGCATATCCCCGTACCTGGGCTACCTGCTCCGGGCGGAGCCCGTAAGTCTGCATGAGCTTCCGGGCCGAATTAGCGCGATCGGCCGAAAGTTCCCAGTTGGAATAGCCGTCATCGCGGGAGAAGGGCTTGGCGTCGGTGTGGCCTTCGATCAAAATGGTGTTGGGCAGTTTCCCCAACTCCCCGGCCAGCCGCGTCAACAGTTCCGAGCCGCTACCCGTGGGCACGGCCCTGCCCGATTCGAAGAACATTCCGGCCTCGCTTTCGAGCAGTTCGATGCGGACACCATCGGAGGTGACCGAGATATCGATGTTGTCCTTCAGATTGCTAAAGTCCGGCGTGCTCATGAGAGCTTGTCGAACCTTGTCGGCGATCTGGCCCATGTCATTCGACGGCAAATGGATGGCATTGCCGAGCCCGGCGGCCGCTGTCCCTTTCAAGTTACCGGGCCCGTGCGGGTTATTGAAGAAGGCGCTGACCGCCTCCTGCACTTTTGGATCGGCATTCATCAGCCAGAGCACGATGAAGAGAGCCATCATGGCGGTGACGAAATCGGCGTAGGCCACCTTCCATGCGCCTCCATGATGGCCGCCATGGCCGCCCTTCTTCTTCTTGACGACGATAATCGTCGGTTTGTCCGGTGGCGGCGCTGCTGGCGCTGCCGTGCCTTCCACTTTCTCTTCCACTGGAGGGGACATATATTTAACCGGCTAGGACGCGGCCTTTCCGCCGCCGCGGCAGGCCGCTTCCATCTCCTGAAAGGTGGGCCGAACGCCGGGTGGAATCGATCGGCGCGCCAGTTCCACGACGAGGATGGGGCTCAGTTCCTTGGCGAATGCCAGGGCTGCCATCCGCAAAAAGCCGAAATAGTTGCCTTCCGCTTCGTTGTTCTTTGTCATGGCGCCGGTGATCGGACCGAAGATTCCGTAGCAGAGCAGAATACCCAGAAACGTGCCGACTAGAGCCGCCGCAACTTTCTCACCGATCGCTTCCTTCGGACCTCCCAGCGCTCCCATGGTCAGGACGACTCCCAGCACGGCGGCCACGATCCCTAGTCCGGGAAGCGCATCCGCCATGGTGCTCAACGCCGCAATCGGCTCATTCGATTCTTTATGGTGCACCTCCAGGTCGGCCTCCATCATGGCGTCGATCTCCATCGGGTCTACGCCGCCCGTGACCGCGGTGCGCAGGGTGTCGCACAGGAAGTGAAGCGCGTGGTGTGACTTCAGGAACTTCGGGTATTTCGAGAAGATCGCGCTCTTATCGGGGTGATCGACGTCCTCTTCCAGCTTGGCCGTACCCGCCTTGCGGGCATGGGCAAACAGCTCGTACAGCATTTTCAAGCTTTCCAGGTAAAGAGCTTTGGTGTATACGCTGCCAGCGAAGACACCGGCGATTCCCCCGCCAATCTTCTTGAGAGTCGGTAGCGGGTTGGCAATCACCACGGTTCCCACCGCCGCTCCGAAAATGATGACCAGTTCCGCTGGCTGAAGTAGGACCGCGAACTTTCCGTGCTCCATCGTATAGCCACCAGCGATGGCGCCGAGAACAACCACAATTCCGATGATTGAGATCATATGGCTTGCGCGTTAACTCACATGCAATTTATCGGTTGAAGAGGATCGATTCTTTAGGACGCAATTTCTCGTACGCGGGGGTAAGGGGAACGGCGTGCGAGAACCCGGGTGTGGGCAGTCAAAGCCGCGCGATCGCTTTCCTGGCGAATTGCCCGAGTCCCGCCGCCGCAGAGCGCAAAATGGCGTCCTTGTGAGTCCGGCCAAGGGCTTCGCGTGATTTCCGCCGGCAGAGCCGAGACTACTGGAATGATGGCGTAGGTAGTGCCGACGGCCGGTCTTGCCCGCCGGCGCTCCTCCAAATTTCCCCGGCCAGCGTATTCAAACTGTTGGTAATTCGGTCGGTCTCGATGTTGACCAGCGCGTACCGTTCCGTCTTTGGATCGCCGGACTGCAGCAGGGTGTGGTGGTCTTCGCGGAGGTCGGGCAGTCCAGACGGTTCGATTGGCCGTCCACGCAATCCGGCGGCGAGGAAGTAAAGAGTCGCGTCCACGTGGTTGGCGAAGGCCAGGAACGCGGCGCGGGCGGGCACCGGCCGGCTACGGTACAGACCGGCTTCGAGCGCCATCGCCGCGTGAATGAATCGGTGCGAGTTGGCGAGGATCGAGCTGAGCGCCGTCAGCCGGGCCTGGCTGACACCGGGCTCCGTGGCAAGACGGGCCGCGGAGGCCTCCAGGTTCGATCGTGCGAGCCGGCCGTTCTGGCGGGCGCGGTCGAGCTCGCGGGCGTAGCTGGCGTCGGGGTTCAGGTAGGCGTCGCGCACCGTCTGCCAGTAGATGCGATAGGCGTCCAGCAGCCGGGCCAAGGACTCGGCCACCAGCGTCCGTTCCCACGTGGGCCACAGACGGTAGGCCAAAAGGGCAATGGCGCCGCCGGCCAGGGAATTGAGGCCGCGGGCCGCAATCACATCAGCCGGGGCAATGCCGCTTACCGCGAACATCAGCACCACGAGCGTGGTGATGGCAGTGGTCAGGATGCCGTAATTGGCCGGGCCCAGCCAGCGCATCAGGAACACGAATGCCGCGATCAAGGCGATTTGGAGGCCGATCGGCGGCCCCAGGACGTGAAACAGCGCTGTGGCAAATGCCAGCCCCACCAACGTTCCCGCCAGCCGCAGCACGCCGCGGCTGAAAGTGGTGGTGAAATCGGGTTTCAATACAATGGCGACCGTCATCGGAGCCCAATAGGCTCGGCGCCAGCCCTGGCTGCGGGCTAGCAGGTCGGCGGCAGCCACGCAGACCGACAGACGTACCGCGTGGCGGAAGGCCGGCGAATCGAAGGTGAGGTTGGCACGCAGAACGGCCCACGCGCCCGCCAGGCGAAGGCGCCGGGGCTGCTGCGCTTCGCGCCGCTCGAACTCTTCGCTGCCGGCGGGCGTGATGTGGGCGGCCAGTTCGAGAGCGAAGCGGAGCTGCCCGGCCAAGGCGTCCAGTTGGGCGCGGGCGTCCTTCCGCAAGGTGGCCAGGTCGGCGGAGCAATTGGCGGGATTGGGCTGGCGCAATTGTTCCGTGGCCCCGTGCAGTTGGCGGATACAATCGGCATGATCCTCGCCTCTCACGCCGGCGGCCAGATCCCGTCCCACCGAAGCCATCATTCGCGAGGCCAGCGCCAGGCATTGGTCGAGCAGGGCCGCCTCGGGCTGGCTTCCAGACTCGCGGCCGATGCGTACGCGTATCCGGCTCAGCGCCAGCAGGGCCAGGCGGATGCGCTCGGCCAGGCTGACGAGCGCCAGGCAGCGTTCCGCCTCGATCGAGCGATCGTTCGCCAGACCGGCCATCGCGTTGTGCGCCTCGACGCTCTGTGCGCTGGCAGGCGGGGCTTCGGTGGCCGTGGCTCCGGAGCCCGCGCTCCGGGCGAGTTCGGTATAGAGCGCGGCCAACGCCCGGCGTTCCGGGGAATAGCGGTGGACGGGCCAGAGCGCTACCGCCAGGATGGTTTGGAACAGGCCACCCGCCAGGACCAACAACCCGGACACCCAGGCCTTGCTCAATGACGTGGGCTGCGCGGAGAAAACCACCAGGCTCACGAGCGTGATCGTGCCGATATCGGCCTGGGTTTGGCCGAGGGCCGCCATCATTCCGGCGGCAAAGGCGCAGGCCGCGGCCAGCAGCGCTGCCAGTGCGTGATCGTGCCCGCATGCCCGGCCGGCGAAAACCGCCAGAGCCACGAAACCGGCGGCGCACAGCATGCGACGGGCGCGGCGCCGGTAGGGGTCGGTGCCGTCGGAGAAGGCCACGTTGAGCGCCCCCGTCGCCGCCACGAGCCCGCCCGCAGCGTTGTGCAGCAGAACCCCGGCCAGCAATGGCGCCGCCACCCCGATGGAGTTGCGCAGAGCTTGCCAAGGCCGGGTTTTGGCTGCGTCGAAGTACAGAACGGCACGCCAGAATGAGGTCCGGGAGGGGCCCTCCTGAGATGTCATTGGTCTCCAGAATACCGTACTCTACATTATAAAGTACTTTACAATGGCCGACGCTTTATGGCATGCTGACCTCAGGATGCTCGTCAAATTCATTCTTCCCGCCCTCACCGAAGCCACCAGCCCCCTATTCCGCCCGATCAAGTACTCGTTGTTCCCGCCGCTGGGCCTGGCAACTCTGGCCGCGTACCTGGGGCCGGAGGACCAGGCCGTCCTCACCGACGAGCACGTCGAGAGGTTGCGCCTCGATGACGCGCCCGACCTGGTGGCGATCGAGGTCTACATCACTAGCGCGCGGCGGTCGTATGAGATCGCCGACGAATACCGCGGCCGCGGCGTCTTCGTGGCGCTGGGCGGGCTTCACGTGACTTCGCTGCCGGAGGAAGCGGCGCGGCATGCCGACGTCATCTTCACCGGCCCCGGGGAAGACACGTGGCCCCGGTTCCTGGCCGATTTTCGGGCGGGCCACCCGGCTCGCCGGTACGATTCGCGCCAGCGCTCGCTGTTGGGTGCGCCGCCGATTCGCCGCGACCTCATCCAGCGGCGTCTCTACCTGGTGCCTAATTCCATCGTGGTTTCGCGCGGCTGCCCGCACGTCTGCGACTTCTGCTACAAGGAGGCGTTCTTTCAGGGAGGCCGGTCGTACTACACGCAGACCGTGGACGACGCGCTGGCCGAGATTGTGCGGCTGCCGGGGCGGCATCTCTATTTCCTGGACGACCACCTGTTCGGCAACCGCCGCTTCGCCGCGGCGCTGTTCGACGGCATGAACGGGATGGGCCGCGTGTGGCAGGCGGCGGGAACCGTGAATTCCATTCTCGAATCGCGTTCGGAACCGCGCCTCCTGGAGCAGGCCGTGGCCTGCGGGCTGCGCAGCCTGTTCGTGGGATTCGAAAGCATCGACAGCGCCGCCCTGGCCGGGCAGCGCAAGTATCAGAACCTGAACCGGGATTACAGCGAGGCCATCCGCCGGTTGCACGGGCTGGGCGTTATGGTGAACGGAAGTTTCGTCTTCGGCATGGATCAAGACGACCCTGGCGTCTTCGACCGTACGGTGGACTGGGCGGTCGCGCGGGGCATCGAGACCGCCACGTTCCACATCCTCACACCGTATCCCGGGACGGCGCTCTATGCGCGCATGGCGGCACAGGGACGCCTGCTACATCGCGATTGGGACCTGTACGACACGCGCCACACCGTGTTCCAGCCGGCGAGGATGACGCCCGCGCAACTGGAGGCCGGCTACTGGCGGGCCTATCGCCAGTTCTACCGTTGGCCCGCCCTCGTCGAGGGCGCCATGACGAAAGTGGATTGGGCCGGGCGCCTGCGGCACTTCGCTTACGCGGCCGGCTGGAAAAAGTTCGAGCCGCTCTGGGACCTGGCGTTGCGCGCGCGGCGTGTGGCCCGGATGCGCCCGCTGCTGGAGGCGGTGCTTTTAGGAAAGGGCGTCCCTCAGCGCAGCGACCTGGCGGCGCGCTCCACCTCGGACATGAGCCTCAGGGTATTCTCGCCGTAGATCCTGCGGATCTCGGCGGCCGTGTAGCCCTCTTCCAGCAACGCACGGGTGAGGTTCGGCCACTTGTCGACGCTGTCGAGTCCTTCGGGAGCGCAGCCGATGCCATCGAAATCGCTGCCCAGGCCGGCCGCATCCACGCCTGCGATTTCGACCACGTGGTTGATGTGCTTCACCAAGTCGGCGAGCGTGGCGCGCTTCTCAACGGCGATTCCCATTTGGGCACGGGCTTCGCGCATCGCTTTGACGAAACCCTGGGGGTCGCCGGCGTACTTCTGGAGAAGCGGATCGAGAAGGGAGCGCATCTTCTCCTGGTTGGCGGCTTCCTCCTCGTAAGCCGCGGCGTTCAGAAAGCCGCACGAGAAGTTGATCTGGACCACCCCCCGTTTCTTGCCGAGCGCCGCGATCATCTCATCGGTCATGTTGCGCGGCGCCGGTGAGATTGCGCGGCAAGACGAGTGCGAGGCGAAGATGGGCGCCTTGCTGACCTCGAGCGCGTCCCAAAACGTCTTGTCGGAGACGTGCGAGATGTCCACGATCATCCCCAGCCGGTTCATTTCGGCCACCACCTCCCTGCCGAACGGCGAGAGCCCGTTGTTGGGCTGATTGGCATCGCCTGAAGAATCGGCCCAGTGGTTGCTGTTGGCGTGGGTCAGCGTCATGTAGCGCACGCCTTCGCCGTAGTAACGGCGCAGCAAACGCAGGCTGTCTTCGATGGCATGGCCGCCTTCGATGCCCAGCAGCGCGGCGATCTTGTGCTGCTGGTGCGCGCGGCGGATCTCGGCCGCGGTGGCGGCGAAGACAAAATCGTTGGGATACTTTTCGATGATGTCGTGCCGCACGGTGTCGATCATCTGCAAGGTGCGGTTGGCCGAATGGTTGCCCTCCACATAACTGGCCGCGACGAAGACGGCGAAGATCTGCGCGCCCATGCCGCCTTGCTTCATGCGCGGCAAATCGGTCATGTGGTCCGTGTTGGGCTTGCCGATATCGAGCCCGGCGACGGTGGCGCTGGTGACGTCGTTGTGCGTGTCGATCAGAATCGCGGACTTGTGAACACGCTGCACCTCGGCGTCGGTGACGGCGCGCTTCTTGCGGCCGGGGGCCTGGGCGGGGAGAATGGACGCAGCGAGGGCGGCAATAAGAATGCTACGGACGATCGCGTTCATAGGAATTGAGGGAGTATAGCATGCGCAGCGATCTTTTCCAGTAAGCGCCGAAGCTTTCTGAAGCAAGCGAAGCTGGAGCTGGCGTTGGCTGGAAGCCCCGCCAGCGCAACAAGCCCCTGCTATCCTTACGATTTGGTATTCTGCTACTGGTTCTTCGCGGCACCCGCGCTACTGCTGGCATTTCTCTCCTTGCGCGGCGAGCGCAAGCGCGCCGACTACTACGCGGCTCGTCTCTCCCAAACTCCCGATCGCTTGCCCATGGTCTCGGTCATCGTTCCCGTGAAGGGTCACGACGAAGGTCTGCGCGAAAACCTGGCCGCCTTGGCCTCACTCGATTACCCGGACTACGAGCTCGTCGTCGTCGCCAACTCGGCGGACGACATTCCGCCCGGCGTGCTTCCGCACCGCGCCAAGATCGTGCTGGCTCACGGCAACAATCCTGAGGCCGGCGAAAAGGTGCAGAACCTCCTGGCTGCCGTCCGTGCGGTGTGCAAACGCACCGAGGTTTTCGCCTTTGCCGATTCCGATGGCCGCGTCACCCGTGGCTGGCTGCGCGCCTTGGTGACGCCGCTGGCGGAACCAGGAGTCGGCGCCGCTACCGGGTACCGTTGGTTCGTGCCCGACCCGCCAACTTTCTGGTCGCTGATGCGCGGCGTCTGGGACGCCGTCGCCGCCGGCAGGCTCGGACCGGGCAACAACCCGTTCGTCTGGGGCGGCGCTACCGCCATCCGCAAAGAGCTGTTTTACGAAATCCGCGTTCCCGATGCCTGGCGCAACGCGGTCAGCGACGACTACGCCCTCGGCGCAGCCCTTCGCGCCGCCGGACTCACCATTGCTTACGCTCCGGGCGCGCTCACGCCCTGCCCCGAACACACCTCGGCCGGCCGGTTCTTCTCCTGGATGCGCCGCCAACTGCTCCTCACCAGGGTGTACCATCCCCGCCTCTGGTGGCCCGGCCTTCTGGCCCACTTCTTCTATTGCGGCGGCATGGCGGCGTCCATCGTGGCCTCCATCCGAGGCAACCGCCTGGCCGAGTGGGCCCTGATCGCCCAGCTTTCTCCCGGCATGCTGAAGGGCCTGAATCGCGCGGTGCTCGCCAAGGCTGCGCTGCCCGATTACGAAGCCTGGTTCAAGCGCCACATCTGGGTCCACGCGATCTGGGTGCCCCTCGCCACCTGGATCTGGCTGGCGGCTTTTGCTTCCTCGGCTTTCGGCCACACCATCGAATGGCGTGGCTACCGGTACGATTTAGAGCATCATCGGACGGCAGAGCGGTTATAATCTCATCGTAAGGGAGGATCACATGGGCAAAGACAAGAGTCCGAAAAAGGAAGTCAAGAAGCCTAAGAAGAAGAAGTAACGGCAACCGCAACCGCAACCGTTCGTATCGGGACCGGACGGGGCAGTCTTTCGGCTGCTCCGTCCACACATATCAGGAGCCATCATGCGCACCGAGTGGGTAGAAAAACGCAAGAACGACCGAATCCGGACCCAGCTTCACTATGCCCGGAAGGGCATCGTCACCGAGGAGATGCTGTTCGTCGCCAACCGCGAGCGTCTCTCTCCCGAGCTGATCCGCTCCGAAGTGGCCCGCGGCCGATTGATCATTCCCGCCAACATCAACCACCGCAACCTGGAGCCTATGTGCATCGGCGTCGCGTCCAGGTGCAAGATCAACTCCAACATCGGGAACTCCGCCGTCACTTCAGACATCGCTGGTGAGCTCGAAAAGCTCCAGTATTCCGTTAAGTTCGGCGCCGACACGGTGATGGATCTCTCCACCGGCGGCGACATCCCCGCCATCCGCAAGGAGATCATCGCCAACTCGCCAGTCCCCATCGGCACCGTCCCCATCTACGAGGCGCTTTCTCGCGTGCGGCGGGTGGAGGACCTGAGCCGGCAGGTGATGCTGGATGTCATCGAGGAGCAGGCCGAACAGGGCGTCGACTACATGACCATCCACGCCGGCGTGCTGGTGCAATACATACCCTTGACCACCCGGCGCATCACCGGTATCGTCAGCCGCGGCGGCTCCATCCTCGCCGAATGGATGGTCAAGAACCACAAGCAGAACATGCTCTACGAATGCTTCGAAGACATTTGCAGGATCTTCCAGAAGCACGACGTCAGCTTTTCGTTGGGCGACGGGCTGCGCCCCGGCAGCGTGGCCGATGCCAGCGATGAAGCCCAGTTCGCCGAACTCAAGACTCTGGGCGAGTTGACCAGGAAGGCCTGGGAGTACGACGTCCAGGTGATGATCGAGGGCCCCGGCCACATTCCGATGGACCAGATCGAGATGCAGGTCCAGAAGGAAAACGAGATGTGCTACGAGGCGCCTTTCTACACGCTCGGCCCTCTGGTCACCGACATCGCGCCCGGTTACGACCACATCACTTCGGCCATCGGCGCTGCCATGATCGGATGGTACGGCGCTTCCATGCTCTGTTACGTCACGCCCAAGGAGCATCTGGGCTTGCCCAATCGCGACGATGTCAAGGCCGGCATCATCGCCTACAAGATCGCCGCCCATGCCGCCGACATCGCGCGCCACCGCCCCGGAGCGCGCGACCGCGACGACGAGCTTTCCCGCGCCCGCTATACTTTCGACTGGAACCGCCAGTTCGAGCTCTCCCTGGACCCCGAAACGGCGCGTTCCATGCATGATGAAACGCTGCCCGAAGATGGTTTCAAGGACGCGCATTTCTGCTCCATGTGCGGACCCAAATTCTGCTCGATGAACATATCCGCCAAGGTGGAAGCCTTCACCGCGGAAGACGCCGCGGCAGTGGTGAACGGCGTCGCGCCCGAGAGCATCGTACAGATTTCCGGTAACGATTAGCGCGATGCGCGCCCATGCGGGGGCGCGGGTCTCAACAGCCCTTCCCGATTTGGTATGTTCCAATTAGGGAGGTCCTTATGAAACGTCCGGAAACTTGCATCTGCATGTTCCTGCTGGCCTCAACCTTGGCGTTGCCGCCGGCTTTTGCTCAGAAGAAAGCGGCCGTCCCGGGCGCCACTGGTGTTGACCGAATTACGCGCGAGGTCCGTCACGAACTGGTGATGTTGCCTTACTACGGCGTCTTCGACAATCTCGCCTACCGCGTCGATGGCGGCAAAGTGACTCTGTTGGGCCAGGTGACGCGCCCCACCCTGAAGAGCGACGCGGGAAACGTCGTCAAGCGAATCGAGGGCGTGGAGAAGGTGGATAACCAGATCCAGGTGCTTCCGCTCTCGCCCATGGACGACAAACTCCGCATCGCGGAATATCGGGCCATTTATGGTCATCCGGGGCTCGACCGCTACGCCCTGCAGGCTGTGCCGCCCATCCACATCCTGGTGGAAAACGGCAAAGTTACGCTGGAGGGAGTGGTGGCAAACCAGGGCGACAAAGACCTGGCCAACGTGCGCGCCAACACGGTGCCCGGAGTTTTCTCGGTCGTCAACAACCTGCGGGTAGAGTGAGTGGCACGGGCCTCCTGGCCTGTGACCTCCGCCCCCGCTGCGCGGAAAAACACACAACACCGGCCACCATCCCCCGGCCGCGGAAGTCACACCCCGTTCAATCCGGCGCCGCCGGGGGCCCAGCTGGCCTGTGTGGATGAAGTGCCGGCCGCGATGCAGGCATAATGAAGAGCATGAGTGCAGTGGCGCGGACGGATTCGCTTCGATCGGGTCTCATCTACGAACCCCGCGAGCTCGCGTTCGGGACCAGTGGACGGCGGGGCAAGGTCGTGGATCTCACGCAGTTGGAGGTCTATCTCAATGCCCTGGCGGAACTGGAGTACTTGCAGTCGCTCGCCGTCTCGGCGGGTGGGATCGTCCGCGGCGAGGAGTTTTTCTTTGCCCGCGACCTCCGTCCCAGTTCTTACCGTTTTGTGCCGGAGCAGGAGGGTCGCGGCGAGATCGCTCAAGCGATCGTGGCTGCCATCCAGGACGCCGGTATGCGCGCGATCAACCTTGGCTCGATCCCGACTCCCGCCCTGGCATGTTATGCGCTCGCGCGCGGCAAAGGCAGCATGATGGTGACCGGCAGCCACATTCCCTTCGACCGGAATGGCTACAAGACCTATACCAGCCAGGGCGAGTTGCTCAAGCAACACGAGGAGCCGATCCATGAGCAGGTGCGGAAGGTCCGCCAAAGGCTGTACGAACAGAATCGGGATCAGTCTCCGTTTGACCAGCGCGGGTGCTTCAGAACGGGCCACCGAGATCTTCCCGCGGAACACCCGGAAGCCCGCCTTACCTGGATCGGGCGATTCACCAGCTTTTTCAGGGGCGCGTCGCTCGGCGGCAAGCGTTTGCTGGTCTATCAACACTCCGCCGTGGGGCGCGACCTGCTCGTCGAGGTCCTCGAGCGCATGGACGCGGAGGTGATCGCGGCCGGACGCAGCGAGACGTTCGTTCCCATCGACACCGAGAACATCGGCGCCCCGCAGCTTGCCGCCATTCAGGCGCTGGCCGACGAGGCCACCGCGAAACACGGACCGCTGGATGCGGTTGTGTCCACGGATGGCGACAGCGACCGGCCGCTGATTCTCGGGTTGGACCCGGCAACGGGCCAGGCGCATTTCTTCGGCGGCGATCTGGTGGGCATGGTGGTAGCCGAGTATCTGCAGGCCGACGCCGTTGTCGTTCCCATCACCTGCAACGACGCCGTAGACCGGGGGAATCTCGCCTCCGCGGTCGAACCAAAGACGCGAATCGGCTCGCCGTTCGTGATCGCCGGAATGGAGGCGGCTCGGAGCAAAGGGAAGAAGCGGATTTGCGGCTGGGAGCCCAATGGCGGGTTTTTGACGGGCTCGGACTTCGAACGGAATGGCCTGGTTTTGAGCGCGCTCCTGACGCGGGATGCGATTCTGCCGATCCTGGGAGTGCTGTTTGCCGCGGCCGAGAGCGGCCTTACACTGATTGATCGTTTTGCCCGCCTACCCAAACGCTTCAGCCGCGCCGCCCTCTTGGAGCAGTTTCCCAGGGCGCTCGGTCTGAAGATCGTGGCGTCATTCTCCCCTGGCGTCGCCGATCCCCGCGAGCGCCTCGCGAAGTTCTTCACGCCGCGGATGGGGTTCGGAGCGATTACCCGCGTGGACTGCACCGACGGCGTGCGTGTCCTGTTCGATAACGGCGATGTGGCCCATGTGCGGCCGTCGGGGAACGCCGACGAACTGCGCATCTATGCGGTCGCCGACACCCAGGTCCGCGCCGACGCGATCGTGGCGATGGGGGTCGCCGAGCCGGACGGCATATTGCGCTGCCTGCAGTGCGCGGTCGCCCCAAATGCATGAACAAATGCATGAACTCGGCGTGCTGAAACTGCACCCCGCGGTCCAGCATTACGACTGGGGTGGCCACGACTTCATCCCCGGCCTTTTAGGGATTGACAACTGCGAGCGGAGACCGTTCGCGGAGTTATGGATGGGCGCCCATCCGAAGGCGCCCGCCATGGCCGATGTCGCGGGTATGGCGATACCGCTGAACCAGCTTATTGCAGAAGCGCCAGACCGCATCCTCGGTCCATCTGCCTGCGCCCGTTTCGGCGGGAATCTGCCTTATCTGTTTAAGGTGTTGGACGTGGCTCAGACGCTTTCCATCCAGGCGCATCCCACCAGGGAGCAGGCCGAAGCCGGTTTTGCCCGCGAGAACGCTGCCGGACTCGATTTGACGGCCGCCGTGCGGAACTACCAGGATGCGAATCCCAAACCGGAGGTCTGCGTAGCGTTGACGGAATTCTGGATGTTGCGTGGCTTCCGGCCGCTGGATCACATCGCCGAAACGCTTCGCCAGGTTCCCGAACTGCGCTCGATCATGCCCGGCTTTCCAGCCCGCCGCGACTCGCTGCGCGACCTCTACCGGACCGTGATGACACTGCCCCAGGAGCGCGTGGACCTCCTGCTGAATCAGTTAGCCGCGCGTCTGGCTGCCAGCCGGCCGTGCGATAGCGACAGTCCGGATTACTGGGCCGCACGGGCCGCGGAGGCGTTTCCGCGCGACCGCGGCATCTTCTCGATTTATCTGCTGAACCTGGTGCACTTGCGGCCGGGACAGGGCACGTTTCTACCCGCAGGCACTTTGCACGCCTATCTGAAGGGTGTTGCCGTCGAATTGATGGCGAATTCCGACAACGTCCTGCGCGGCGGGTTGACGCGGAAGCACGTCGATGTTCCGGAGTTAATGAGGATTCTTTCGTTCGACGACGGTGTACCCCAGGTGCTGGACGGAGCGCCCGGCGGCAGCTCGGAACGGGTATACCGTACCCCGTTCGGCGAATTCGAATTGAGCCGTATTGACTTGGCGGCGGGCGGGCAATACATGGGGCACGCCACTCATGGCCCCGATACGCTCATCGTGCTCGATGGCGGCGCAACTCTCGCCGCCGCTGGCCGGAGCATGCCACTTGCCCGGGGCGCTATCGTCTTTGCGCCCTTCGGAACAGACTACGCAATCCATACGAGTGCGGCTCCAGCAATGTTGTTCAAAGCCTCAGTCCCGGGTGACACCGGGTGAGCGGCCAGTGGACACCTTACCGCCGATCGACTATCATTCAGTTCAATGACAAAAACGCCAGCGGGTATCTCGACCGCCCTCCTACTCTCGCTGAGCGCCTCCGCCCTGGCAGCCGACCGGCCCTACCTGGCGGTGATCGAAAAGATCGCCGGCGCCGTCGGCTTCTATACCGAAGACGGCCGATCGCTCGCCCAGGTCAAGGTCGGCAGTTTCCCGCATGAAGGCGCGCTTTCCCGCGACGGCCGCTTGCTGTACACCAGCAACAACGGCGTTCTCTGGATGACGGAGGACAGCCAGGGCACCAACAGCATTTCGGTGGTGGACGTGCGCGCCATGAAGAAGGTGGCCGACATCGATCTGGGCCGCTTCCACCGGCCGCACGGGATGGCTCGGGTCCCAGGCTCCGATCGGATACTCGCCACCACCGAGAGGCCCTTCGGTCTCATCCTGGTCGACCCGGCCGCGCGGAAGATTGTTCGCGATTACGACGTCAAGGGCAAGAGCCCCCACATGGTGATCCCGATGCCGGACGGCGAGTGGGTCTATGTGAGCGACACCGACTCGGATTCGGTAGCCGCCATCCAGTTGAAAACCGGGAACGTGAAGCTGATCGCCACGGGCGCGCGGCCGCAAGGCGGGGCGCTTTCGCCGGCGGGCGACCGGTTGTACATCACGGAGGCGGACGGCAATCGAATCTCCATCATCGACACCGGAAAGCGGGAAGTTGTGGGTACTATACCCACCGGAAAAGGGCCGGCCCGTATCGCCATTACGCCCGACGGCAAAACGCTGGTCTATAACTTGGGTTTCGAGCCGGGAGTGGGTTTTGCCGACGTGGCGTCGGGCAAGCAGACGGCAATCGTTCCGCTGAGCGGCCGGCCACTTTCCCTGACCATGACGCGCAACGGCCGCCGCGCGTTCGCCGCGGTGCAGGATCAAGACAAGGTTTTCTACATTTCCGTGGCGGAACGGAAGATCGAACGCGTCTTCGAAACACCGAAGGGGAGCGGGCCGGATCCGGCCATTCCACTGGAACAGTAGAGATCCAATGGCAAGCACTCGATTGGAAATCCTCAAGAGCATGGTGGCGCAGAAGCCCAACGACAGTTTCTCGCGCTATGGGCTGGCGATGGAGTACCGGAACGCCGGAGATCTGGAGGGCGCGGTGCGCGAGTTCCGGGAATTGATGGCGGTGAATCCGGATTACTCCCCGGCGTATTTTCACGGCGGACAGACGCTGGAAAAACTGGGCAGGCTGGAAGAGGCGCGCCAGCTCTACCAGCAGGGCGTGATTGTCACCACCCGCAAGGGCGACGAGCACGCGCGCAGCGAAATGCAGGCAGCACTGGATTTGCTGGGGTAAAGCTGCGAAGTATGTCCCCTTCCGAGATCCTCTGTCCTATTCCCGCCCCAGGCGGAACGTATACCGCACCATCAGAATGTGCGTGGGGCTGCTGACCCCGAAATCGGTGGAGACGACGTATTGGGCGAAAAGGCTGCGGCTGAAGCGCCACCCCGCTCCGAAGTCGGAAAAGCGGTTGGCGGTCTGATACATCGCCGGGTCGGTGGGGAAAAACGAGTCCTGCACCGGGCTGATGACGCCGAGGCGGTCGGGGAACAACGCGACGCTTAGGTCGTGGCGCTGCCAGATGTTGAGCAGGGAAGCGCTCACGAAAAGGCGGCGGGTCATGTCCACCTGCGCTGCCCCATGCATCGATACGAAGTGGCCGTTGGCGTCGCCGTTCTGCAGCAGGTTGCCGGTGGTATTCTCGGTGCGCGCCGCCCAGGCGCGGTTGGCGCCGCCGGCCAGGTCGAAGCTGAGCGTCGCGCGGCGGTTTAGCGCATAGCCGAACCCCAGGGCTATCGATCCGCGCTGCGCCCGGTCGCGCTCCTGCGAATCCGCGGCATCGATGCGCGTCAGGCTGTCGCGCATGGAAACGCCCAACCACGCGGCGGTGAAGCCGTAATACAGGCGGGGCGTGATCGTTCCGCGCAGGCGGATGCCGGCTTCGAAGGAATGGCCGGAAGTGCGGGTCGAGTTCAGTCCGATGGCGACTCCGTCGATCGTGTGGCTCACGTCGCGATCGTCGGCCGCGATAAAGGCGTAACGGTAGAAAATCCCCAGTTTCGCCTGGTGCGCAAGGTCGCGCGCATAGCCGGCGGTCAATCGCGTCTGATTGACCGTGGATGTGGCGTCGATCCGTTCGATGGAGGGAGTGGGCCCGTCATCGCTGTCGGTGGTGGTGCTGGCCAGCGAACCTGTGCCCTTGAGAGATTCCAGTTCCAGGCCCAAGCTATTCGACCCGAAACGGCGCGCCACCACCAGGGCGCCGGAGTAGAAGTTGGAGGTAGAGTTTGCCGAGGTCCGATTCACGCTGCTTGAGGAGCCGAAGAGGCTGGGGTCGGTGTCCGGTTGCGACGAAAGCGATGCGTCCCCCACGCGTGACGCCGAGACACTGCCTCCCAGCGTGAAGCCCCCGGCTCCCAGGGGCGTGAACATCGAAATCTGCGGCGAGACGCTGTAATTGCCGGGCAAAGAACCCCCGGGTCCGAAGGCCGACTGGTATTCCTGCAGCCCGCGAACGCCGCTAAACGTGGGTAGCAGAAAGACCCTGCCTTCCCCCTGTTGGAATCCCGTGGCGTAAGCCGGGTTTTCGAGGCTGTCCAGGTGCCCCTCGGGATAGGCGTTGAAACGGAAGAGGAACGGTAGTTGCTGTACGTCGGCCAAGCCGGCCACGTAGCGGTCGTAGGTGCTGGCGGTGGCGCGGGGGGACGCTTCGTCATGGTCGTGGGACTGGGCCTGAACTGGCGGCTGGCCTTGCCCGGCCGGGGGGGGTGGGGCGCCGCCCGGCCCCTTGGCCGCGATCGCTCCGCCCTGGTGATCGTGGTCTCCGGCATCGTTATGGTCCGCCAGATCGCGGTTCCCCGGAACCCCCGGCGCCGTCCCTAACAGGTGGAAATCCTGCCCCGGTCGCACCAGCACGCCGCGCCCCGCTTCAATTAACACCCGCCGGTTGGGGTCGCTGAGGCTGGTCACTTCGACAATGCCTTCGTAAACCACAACCTGTGTGACACCCTGGGCATCCACCTCGATGCTGAACTCCGTGCCGCGCACCGCGATGGAGGCGGTCGGGCTGTTCATCCGATACGGGTTGGGCTTGCCGGCGAAGTGGTTGATCTTGACCCGCACCATGCCGGTGGTGATTTCGAAGAGTTCGCGCAAGGAACTGGCCGAGCGGAAATCCTTGAGGATGACGATGGACTCCGGCGCCACCACCACCATGCTGCCGTCGCTCAGGTCGATCACCACGCGGCCGCCGCCGTGGGTATCGATGCGGTCGCCGGGGTTCAGGATATATCCCGCGGTCAGCGGAAATGGCGCGCTGACGCCGGTCAGCAGAACCGCGTGACCGGTGACGCCGGCAGCGCGGGCTACCACGGAAGTGGATTGCGCGCTGGCCAGCCGGCTACCCGGCAAGCCACCAGGCACAAGAATCCAGGCAAACGCCAAAAAGGCGCACGTGTAGGCACTCGTGCTGGCGCCCCCTGCGGGTTTCACGCGATATCCAACGGCCTTTCCGCGGCTTCCTCTTCCACTTCCAGTTCTCCCTCGGGGTCGACCGCTCCGTGCAGTTGATACCTGGCGATCAGCCGCTGAATGGTACGGCGGTCCAGATCAAGGACGGCTGCGGCCCGCCGACGGTTCCAACCTGTCTCTTCCAGTATGAGCTGTAGATAGCGGCGCTGCAATTCCTCCATGTTGGGACGGTCGGCAATCAGTCGATGCTCGGGCTGTTCGCTCTGGGACGGGGCTTTGGGACGGCGCGAGGCGACCTCGGGCGGCAGACAATCGAGGGTGATGAGGCCGCCCGAGGAGAGCGCCACGGCGCGCCTGAGCGCGTTCTCAAGCTCCCGGACATTGCCCGGAAAGTTGTGGGCCGCCAGCGCCTCCATGGCTTCCCGGGTGAGGTGTAGCGGGGGTTGCTCGCGGCCGCGGAACTGCTGCAGGAAGTGGGTGGTAAGCAGTTCGATATCGCCCGTGCGGGTGCGCAGCGGCGGCAGTTCGACGCTGAGGACGCTGAGCCGGTAAAAGAGATCGGAACGGAAACTCCCTGCGGCCACCAGGGCGCGCAGCGGAGCGTTGCTGGCGCCGATTACCCGGACGTTGACGCGGCGGGATTGCGTGGCGCCTACCCGGCGTACTTCCCCGCTTTGCAGCACCCTCAGCAGGCTGGCCTGAAAGGCCGGACTGGTGGAGGCCAACTCGTCCAGGAAGAGCGTTCCGCCGTCGGCAGCTTCGAACAGCCCCGCGCGTTCCGTGTTGGCGCCGGTAAATGCCCCGCGAATGTAGCCGAAGAGTTCGGACTCCAGCAGAGTATCGGTGAGGCCGGAGCAGTTCACGGAGAGAAACGGCCGGGCGGAGCGCGCGCTGAAATCGTGGATGGCGCGCGCCACCAGTTCCTTGCCAGTTCCGCTCTCGCCCATGATCAGCACGGTGGCATCGGTACGCGCGGCTTGCGCCACGAGTTTGTAGACCATCACCATCGGGGCGCTGCGGCCCACCAGTCCGGCCTTCGAGGTTTGCAGGTCTGGTTCCGGGGACTCGACCGCGTCGGCCTCGCGGCGCGCCTCCAGCATGCGCTTGAGGAGCGCCACTACTTCCGAGATCTCAAAAGGCTTGCCGATAAAATCGCTGGCGCCGCGGGTGACGGCTTCGACGGCGACTTGCAGCGAGCCCTGCGCGGTCATCAGCACGATCGGCAGGTTGGGATTCGACGAGCGCAACGCGTCGACCAGTTCCAGGCCGCCGATGTCGGGCATAAAAATGTCGCTGAGGATGGCGTCGAAGTGGCCGCTGGACATGGCGTCCAGAGCTTCGCGCCCGGTTCGTGCCGCGGTGACGCGGAAGCCGTTCAGCGTAAGACCGGTTTCCAGCATGAGCCGGATGGAGCGTTCGTCGTCGGCAACTAGGATGTGAGGTTGTTGAGACATGTTGTCCTTTTGTAGGGTAGGCATCCTGGCCTGCCCGCCACGGCCGGCGTACCGTCGGACACGTGGGGCAGGCGCTTCCCTTTGACACTCCCCGCGCACCGGCAGTTCGCTTCGCCCGCCTGGCAGGCCGGAGGCCCACCCCACTGGGTGATCACTTGGCTTCCTCTTTGCGGGGGATCCGGAGGGTGAAGGTGGAACCCCGATTCACTTCGCTCTTGACGGCGACGGAGCCGCCGTGCAACTCGGCAATCTCGCGAACCAGCGCCAGGCCCAGACCGGTGCCCGGCACGCCGGCATCCTGTACGCGTGGCACGCGGTAGAACTTTTCGAAAACACGCGCCAGGTCGGCCTCCGCGATTCCGTACCCCTGGTCCGCGACTTCAATAGAAACGGAGTCTTCATCGCTCAATGTGGCAACCGTTACTTCGGTTCCGGAGGGGCTGTACTTGATGGCGTTCGAGACCAGGTTCTCCACCGCGCGGGAGAGCAGGTCCGGGTCGGCGACAAGCGCCGGCAGGTCGGGAGCGAAGCGCCGCGTCAGCCGGATCCCACTCTGCGCCGCCACCGGGTCCAGCATCAGCAGGCTCCGCTCCAGCAGGCTGTCCACGCGCACTGCCGAACGGCGCAACTCGGTGGCGCCCGATTCCAGGCGGGTGATGTCCAGATAGCCGGTGATCATGCGGGTGAGACGCTTCACTTCGTCATTGATCGCCAGGTGCATTTCCTTGCTACGGTCCCGGTCCACGTCGTACTGCGCCAGCAGTTCGGTCATTCCCTGAATAGCCGTGAGCGGTGTGCGCATTTCGTGCGAGACCAGCGAGATCACATCGTTCTTGGTCTGCTGCAGTTCGTGCTGGCGGGTGATGTCGGAGAGCGAGGCCACGATGCCGAGCGCGGGGACGTCGCCGTTGGCGCCCCGGTCACCCGCGGAAACCGCTGCCATGCGTAGCGTGAATTGCCGCGGGCGCACGTTGTGGATGGTGATCTCGCGTTCGATCTTGCCGCGGTCTTCCACCAGGCGCTCGATCATGCCTGCATCCACCAGGCCGGCCAGGCGCTGGGTCAGGTTCTGGCCCACCAGGCCGCGGCCGGTGGAGCCCAGGATGGCTCCGGCGCTGCGGTTGGCAAACGTAATCCGCCCGTCCGGGGCTGCCATAATGAGGCCGTCCTCCACCGACCGCAGCGCGAAATCCATGAAGCGGGCGCGGTCCAGCAGGCGCGCATTCAGATCGCTCAGCGTGCGCGCCTTCCATTCAAGTCCCTTGGGCAGCCAGCCGCGCGCCAGCGATACCGGGCCGCCATCCACCCAGTGGTGGTACGGGCCGCCGATGCCCGCCCCCGCCGGCGCCAGCAGATCGCCCGAAAACGCCAGTTCGGCGATATTGGCGTCCAGCCGCGCACTGGCATCCAGGGAGCGGCGGAGCAGCGCCAGGATGCCCGCAACCGTGAACGCGATCAGGGCCGGCACGAGCGGCGGAAAGACCAGGAGCCTCGTGAACTCCAGGTACGCCGCCAACACCACCGCCACCAACACACCGGCCAGTACGGCAACCTGCTTCAGCAATTCGTGCCCGCCCTGCGCTTCGTCCAGCAGAACCAGCGTCAGGGCCGCAATCAGCGCCGACAGCAGGAACGCGGCCAGATCGGAGGTCTCCGAGTAGAAGCGCGAACGCAGAATGGTATTCACCGCGTTCGCCAGAACTTCAACCCCCGGCATCAGGGTTCCGTGCTGATCGGCGCGCTCGTCGGTGTAGCGAACGAACGGCGAGGCCAGGCGCTCGCCAAGGGACCCGGCCGTGGCGCCGATGAGCACGTACTTGTCGCGGAACGTTTCGGACGAAACCCGGCCGGCCAGCACCGCCGACAGGCTGTACGATTGCGCCGCGAACGAGCCCGAGGGTCCGATGTAATCGATGCTCATGCGCCCGTCGCGCAGAACACGGGCCGACCCCGCGCCGCCCTCCGCGGTGATCATGAGTGAGGGCTGGGAAACATCCAGGGGAACCACGCGAGGTCCGATCAGAATGGCTCCCGGAGTGTCGGTGACACCCTCTTCCGGGATACCGTCGCCCACGCGGATCACCTCCACCGGCATGGCATGCAAGGTCTGGCCGGCGTCGTCCGCGGCCCGAACTGCGATCTGCCGGGCAGCGCCGTCGTGTTCGGTTTGCACGTTCGCGTGGCCCACACCGGCGGCTGCGCGCAGAATCGCGGGCAGCGGCAGGAGCCACCTCGTTGGCCCGCCATGCACCGGCGATTCCGCCAGTTGGGCCGAGACCACGACGTTGCCTGCCTTGCCAATGGAACGGGCCAGCGCGTCGTCATCATCCTGCGTAGTCTGGTCGGTGAACAGCACGTCGAGACCGATCACCTTTGGATGCCACCGCTCCAGCGCGTCGAGGGTGCGCGCGATCACCTGCCGCGACCAGGGGAAGCGGCCGAATGTGGTCATGCTGGTTTCGTCGATGGCGACAATGGCAATGTCCTCGGGAGCCGGCAGCGGGCCCCGAGCGCGCATCAGCCAGTCGCGGGCATCGCGGCTCAGGCCAGGCATGCGCCAGTCGAGGATCGTTCCGCACGTGGCGGCCACCAGGACGATGGCTAGGCTCCGTACCATCCTGCCGCCACTGCCTTTAGTCGTCATCCGTTCCTTTTCCAGCTTACCCGGTCCCTCCGGTCACACTCCCGGCGTCGGCTCCCATCGAGGCGATGCGCACATCTACCCGTCCGCTAAGTGGCACGCCAAATACCAGGCTCACCGCTCCCGTAACATGTTTTAAATCAACGGGATTGGAAGGGGTCCAAAGAATGCGGCGGCAAATTGCCACACCGCTGCGCAAAAGAAAGTGGCCGCAGCGCCGCCCGGCGGGTAACATCCATGAAGAAGCCAACGCCTAATCGGACACTATGACCAAAAAGCTCCTTTTTGTAATGACGATTCTGCTTGTCGCCTCGTTCGCGCTCATGGCTGCGGACGTCACCGGCAAGTGGACCTACGAGCAACCTGGTAGGGGTGGCGGGCCGGGCCGGCCGGTGACCATTACCCTGAAGCAGGATGGCGCCAAATTAACTGGTAGTGTTCCCGGATTTGGCCGCGGCGGTGGCGAACCTCCTCCTCCGTCCGAAATCATGGATGGCAAAGTGGACGGCAACAACATTTCGTTCACGGTGAAGCGCGAAATGGGCGGCAACACCATGGTCACCAAGTACGAAGGCACGGTGGACGGTGACAGTATCAAGTTCAAGATCACCCGCGACACTCAGAACGGTCCGCAGACATTCGAAACGACCGCCAAGAAAGGCACCACCTAAGCAGAATTGACGCGCGCTCGGCCGGTGTGCCGGTGCAGATTCAGGCGGCTTCCCTGCCAGGGAGCCGCCTTTTGTGTATTTGGCCCTCCCGCCCGCTAGCCACGCCACCATCCCGACAGGTTATGCCTGTCGACCCGCGTGGCAGTATTTCGAGGAGGGCCAACTCGATGCGGCCATGGCCGCGGCCGGGAGGTCCATCGAGCTGAACCCTAAGTTCTCGGAGGGCCTGGCGGTGGCGGGATGGGTTCTTACGGCGCAAGGGAAACTCGACGAGGCTCTTGCCGAGCACCTAAGGGTGGCCTCCGCGGATGCAGCCTGGAAATGGCCGCTGGGAGAACCCATGCGCTGATCGGCCGCAAGCACGATGCCAGGAAGATCGCGGCGGAAATGCAGAAAGCGCCCGGCCCCATGGAGCAGCGGGGGCAGGGGGTGATTTATCCTAAAAACGGCAGTTAACCGGGGGCGTCGGCCAGCCGACCGGTGTTTCCGATGACCTTGCCACCGAGGAATTGACGAAACGCGGCACTGAGAATTAGCGTCCACCGCTCCCACTGCGTC